>Ga0255049_10000139_pt1 | contig 41546 bp, 52 predicted proteins | sample JV7_2_3_MG_FD_183615 | JGI IMG/M metagenome (GOLD analysis project Ga0255049, IMG submission 183615) | Seawater microbial communities from Jervis Inlet, British Columbia, Canada - JV7_2_3 | ecosystem: Environmental > Aquatic > Marine > Inlet | place: Canada: British Columbia | collected 2016-10-06 | reverse complement strand
CGAAGGGTGCTGTCAGTCGGACGATAAGTTCGTTGCGTAGCATTGTGAACTGGGACAGACGCCGTGAGCGCCCCGGTCCCGACTTGATAGATGAGCGTGTTGACCCAGTGGAGACGCGTGCACGAAAGATTTACCTGAATGCGCGTGGCGAGCAGTTGGCTGGGGCTGTTAAACAAGCCCTGGCAGGTGAGCGGGTGACGATGCCCAAGCCACTAAGGGTTGATACTTGGAGGGCAAAAGATTGAGCGTTAAACAGCGAGGTAACGGCTGGCAGATAGACTTTCGGCTGGCTGACGGCACGCGGTACCGGAAGATACATCCGTGCACTAGCCGTCAGGAAGCGGAGTTTGTGGAGCTGAAGGTCAAGAAGAATATTCGGCTGGGCCGGGGTGCGACCACAGGTGACATGACACTTGAGCAGGCGTGCGACCGCGCACTAAAAGAGCACTACTCGCGGCTGAAAGACTCACGCGGTGCTGAGATAAATGTCGGTGTGCTGCTGAAAGTGCTTGACCCAAACATGTTGCTGAAAGACATCGACGGCAACGTGCTGACGGACCTAGTGAGTGACCTGAAGACTGAGCATGGTCACAAGGGTGGAACAATCAACCGCAAGCTCGCCACATTACAAAAAGTAATGCGAATAGCCGTGGAACAGTGGGAAGTCATCGACAGGCTACCGAAGTTTCCGAAGCAGCCTGAGTCAGTAGGCCGCGTCAGAATTTTGACGCTTGGGGAGGAGTCCACTCTCCTAGAGCTGTTGCGCGGCCTAGACGACATCCGGTGCAGCTGCGCGGACTTCTTTGTCTTCCTGGTAGACACCGGGTGTCGGTTGTCCGAGGGGCTCGACCTGCAGTGGCGTGACGTCCAACTGGAGGAAGGCACCATCACCATCTGGGAGAATAAGGCCTCTCATCCCCGCACAGTGCCGTGCACTCAACGGGTGTTGTCTTGTTTGCGTGGACGCTCTGCTGGTATTGGACGGGTGTTCCATGACGTCACCAAGGACCGCGCTGAGAGAGCTTTCCGGTACTGTCGGCACGCTATGGGCCTCGCTGATGACTCCCAATTTGTGGTTCATGCCCTACGGCACACCTGCGCCTCTCGGCTGGTCCGAGCTGGTGTGGAGCTGTATGCAGTCAAGACCTTGTTGGGGCACAAGAGCATCACCACCACGGAGAGGTACGCGCATCTGAATACGGATAGGCTGCGAGACGCTGTGAAGGTGCTGGAGCGATGAACTGTTGTGAGAGCTTTACTGCCGCTCAGAAAGACGGCGTGGTCGGGTACAGACTCCCACCCATAAAGTTCTGTCCATGGTGTGGTACATCACGTGTGCCCTAGTGGCACATGGTGTGCCCTGAGTACACTATAGAGCACACACGTTACGCTAGAGAACTCTAAGTCATTGATAAGTCGGGAGAGTATCGGAAGAAGTACCACTAGTCGGACTTCAAATCCAGTGAGACGCGTTCAACGTGTCTGGTGGGTTCGACTCCCACGCTCTTCCGCCATTCTAATGAAGTTCCCCTCTAATCAACTACTTACAGCTGTCCCCTGAAGCCCTCTTAAAGTCTCACCTGCAAGACTCTGATTACCATGCGTTAAGTATCTTTGCCTGTTGTGGACACATACACCTGGACACGTTTGCTGGTGTAGTGAGACAGGTCTCGTGTGTGGGTCTGAAAAGATAAACCACATTATAGGTAAGAGAAACTAAAAGATACTCTTCTAGAAGGACTTAAAGAAGATACTCTAGTTTCCACTGTTAGCAATGACACATACATAATTACACCTATAGAAGTCCCTTCTATCAGTCCCTTCTATCAGTCCCTTCTATCAGTGTAATCTAACAGTCCGACTTGTGAGACTAGTCCGGTTTCTATATACTCAGTAGTTCGTCTAAATGGTCCGTCTTACGAGACCAGTTCAACCATGGCAAAGGTGGAGGTCGAATGAGTATTGAACGTGAGCTGGAATTGGAGAACGAAGCTGTGCTCGGCGGAGTAGGTCGATACTGGGATGTCGTTGAATCCAGGGGTCATTCCGAAACGCACGTCGGACAGCGCTTGATTGCATTGTTGGTCGAAAGCACGTCTCCGCACATCGGACAATATATCGCGGATGCGAAGAAGGTTGATTACCGGAGTCCGGTTACTTATCTGGGCATGTCTAAACCATCGTCTTTGGCGTTGCTAACGTCCAGAGCAGTGGTTCAAGGTGTCTCTCAGTACAAGACGGCGACTACTGTCGCCAATCTCGTTGGGTCTCTCATCAGGGAGCACCTAGAATGGCAGCGTTTTTATGAGTCCGAGAAACCACTTGCTGCGCACATTTCAAAAGAGACTGCTAAAGCCACCACCGAGCGCCATCGTCGTGCAGTGGCTCGGCACGCTGTCGAACGGTTCGGTGACCCACTGGACTGGACTCCCGAATTCACAATCAGAGTCGGTGCCGTACTGGTTGAATTGGTGTGCCTGCACTCGGGGCTGGTCGAGAAGCAGACGCACTTCGTGTCTCGCAAGAAGAAAAGAACCATCGTGACCCTGACTAATGACGCCAAGCTGATCCTTGAGTTTGGGCATATCCGAGCGGAAGACCTGAGCCCGATTTGGCTACCGATGGTGTGCTCTCCAAAGCCCTGGACGGCACCAACCGAAGGCGGCTATTGGCGACGTCGGCTACCGTTGGTCAAGGGTTCACGCGGGTCGTATCTTGATGAGCTAGAGCATGCAGACATGCCGGTCGTATACGACGCTCTGAATGCACTGCAAATGACACCGTGGCGAATCAACCGGTCCGTGCTGCACGTGTTTCAGCAAGCGTACAACGCCGGGGACCAGTTGGCGTTGCCTGCTCGACAGGACAAGCCGTTACCCGCCAAGCCGACGGACATCGAGACTAACGATATCGCTCGCAAGGAGTGGCGTATCAAGGCTGCGCGAACCTACGACCATAACGCTAGGTTGGTGTCTAAGCGGGTGGCTGCGTCTGCGAAGCTGTCTCTGGCCGAACGATTTGAACAAGAGGAGGCGATTTATTTCCCGCATGCTCTGGACTGGCGGGGCAGGGCGTACCCGATTCCGGTCGGTATCAATCCGCAGGCCGACGACCTTGGGAAAGCACTGATTCATTTCGCTAACGGAAAGCCGCTAGGTAAAGACGGCGCTAATTGGCTTGCTATCCACGTCGCCAATCTTTTTGGTGTCGATAAGGTCTCGTATGTCGGACGGATGCAGTGGGTGGTTGACCACACCGAGGAGATTTTGGACTCCGCAATGGACCCGCTAGACGGGAAACGGTTCTGGCTCGAAGCAGCCGACCCGTGGCAGGCACTGGCAGCGTGCTTTGAGTGGTTCGGCTACATGGTACAGGGTGCGGAGTACGTCTCTCACCTACCCATATCCATGGATGGCAGTTGCAATGGGCTCCAGCATTTCAGCGCGATGTTGCGAGACGAGATTGGCGGGCACGCAACGAATCTCACAGCAAGCGAGGAGCCCCAAGACATCTATCAGATTGTTGCTGACCGGGTCACACAAAGGTTGGAAGAGGAGAGTGATGAACGCGCCGCCAAGTGGCTAGAACACGTCAGTCGGCAAATCGTCAAGAGACCCGTGATGACGCTGCCGTACGGTGCTACTCGCTACGGAATGCGCGACCAGATTCTGAAAGAGGTTCGCAAACACGAAGAAGATAATAAGGGACCGATGTTTCCGGGGTCGGATGGATTCCGCGAGTCAAAGTTTCTCGGTGATTTGGTGTACGACTGCATCGGAGACGTCGTCATAGCCGCACGAGATACCATGGACTGGCTGCAGGACTCTGCGCGTGTTGCTGCCCAAGCGGACCTGCCCATCTGGTGGACCACTCCCAGTGGACTGCCGGTCTGCCAAGACTACCGAAAACGAAAAGGGAAGCGCGTGGAAGCGTGGGTTGGGTCGCAACGGATTACGTTACAGCTACAGCTCGATACCAGTGCCCTGAATGCGAAGCGCCAAGCGCTCGGCATCGCACCTAACTTTGTGCACTCGTTGGACAGCGCACACATGATGTTGACTGTCAGTCTGTGTCTGCAGGAGGGTATCACGGACTTCGCGATGGTGCATGACTCCTATGGTGTTCATGCGTGTGATGCTGGTGAGATGGCTGCGGTTCTGCGTTCTGCATTCGTTATTCAATACGAGGAAGATGTTCTTCAGAAATTCCGCGAGGAGCTGTTACAGCAGCTCCCAGAGGAGCTGGCCGCTGAGCTTCCTCCAGTACCACCTAGCGGCAACTTAGACCTAGGGGTCGTGCAGGACTCGTTATATTTTTTTGCCTAGAGATAGCCCGACACGCGAGACTGGTAACGTGACAAAGACAATACGTAAGCGTATGCCGAGGCCACCCGAAGTGCTTCGAAAAGGTGGCCCACAGCAGGACAAGCGGAGGAAGTTGCGGGAGAAAACTGAGCGTAGGGAGGCGCTCGAAAGATAAGACACAGTATAGGTAAAGAAAGCTCAATCGAGACAGGAGACACCAAATGAAAATCACTTACGGCCACTTCATCAAGGAATGCGTCGGGTTCTCGGCGCTGGAGGGAGGCCAGATAGTCGAGGACGTTTTTGGCGACGTGGCTCTGGTAGTCGCCAAAACCGGAGATGACGTCGTCACTGAGGTGGTGCTGGTGTATCTCCACCAGCATGACGGTTCGTACATCTGTGATGAAGGGGAGCACAGGGGGCCGTTTACGGTCGCCGGTTTTGGCTACACCATCACCCTGGAAGCCGATTAGTCGTGGCTTCCGTCACAGACCAAATCAATCACTGTCGGGTCGCTGACGTCGTTCCGGCGGCGTACTCAGTCATTGACGCCATTGACGGCAACAAGCCCGGTATTCAGGCCGCTGGCGCGGCGCTGACGTTCTTTGCCATCTGCAAGCACTATGAGGCCGACCCGCGTGACGTACTCGTGACGGTCGAGCGGTTCATCAGACACGCAGAGCAACAGGAAGCACCAACTATGCGGGCACTGTGGGCTTATCTGGCGGGAGAACTCTGATGCAGCGCTACATCGAGTCGCTGATCAGACGTGCCCGCATTTACCACGGCTTGAACATGCAGTTGCCCCTTTGGTTGGTCGCTGAGATGAACGACGCCGGGATTATTATCGACGAACTACAGGAGAGCTTTGAGTAATGGCAAAGAAGAAGTACGAGAATTTCACCTCTGAGTGTGGCGTTGCGGTCTTCCCACACCTCACCAAGGCGGACACCAAGTTCAAAGAGGAGGGCGAGTATCACGTCAAGCTGCGACTACAACGCGGTGCGCCTGGTGTTGACGAGTTTCTGGAGCAGATTAACGCGAAGTTCGAGGAGAACTACGTGGACCAGTGCAAGCGTGCCAGGGAAGACAACAAGAAGAAGCCCAAGAAGTGTACTGACCTGCCATTTGCGGACGTCGAGAATGACGAGGGCGAAGAGACTAGCGAAGTGGACGTCAAGTTCAAGCTGCCCGCGCTTATCAAAGGCAAGCCCACCAAGGTTAAGTTCTTCGACGCAAAGGGTAAGGTCATTGAGAACCCCCAACCGATCTATGGTGGCTCCGAGCTGAAGATCAACTTCTACTACTGGGGCTGGAACTATAGTAAGACTGGTGCTGGTGTCACGTTGCGCCTTCGCGGTGTACAGATCATTAAGCTGGTTACCGCAACTGGTGCGTCTAACAACCCAGACGACTACGGGTTCGGCGAGGAAGACGGCTACGAGGCACCTGAAGCTGACGACACGCCGTTCAAGGTAGAAGACAACGAAGAAGACACAGGTGACGACGACGAGTTCTAAGACTCTTCGCATCCTGATTCCCCTGCGGCCAGTCCCATGCCCCCGCCCACGTTTCGCGGGTGGCCGAGCGTACTACCCGAAAAACTACAACGAGTGGCGTGACGCCGCGCTAACACATATTCCCGCCGTCAACCCACTGTATGACGGTGCGCTCGATGTGCTGGTGTTCGTGGCGTTGCCCCCGTTCAAGACGGTAGTGCGGGACTGGCCCAGGGGTGACGTCGATAATTATGCCAAGAGCACGCTCGATGTTATCACGAAGAGTGGGACTGTGTGGGTGGACGACGTTCAAGTCGTTCGCCTCGCCGTAGAGAAGTTCTTTACCGCCGACGAGCCGTGCACGTCGGTCCACATCAAGCCCTACACGGGGCTAATCCACTAACAAGCACCGGAGGTAAATGAAGAAACTCCTGCGCGAGGACGTCAAGTACATCGTCGTTCATTGCGCCGCAACCCGCCCCTCGATGAATTGGGGAGCTGAAGACATCGACCGACTGCACCGAAACTTTGGGTGGTCCGCAATCGGTTACCACTGGGTTATCCGTCGAGACGGTCAACTAGAGATGGGTCGCCCGCTAAATGTACCGGGAGCACATGCGTCTCGTCAGAACCACCACAGCATCGGTATCTGCATGGTCGGTGGTGTTAATGAAGACGACGTAACTATCGCGGAGAACAACTTCACGGTGCAGCAATTTGCAACGCTGCATCGATTGCTCGACTCGATGGAAGACATGTTCCCAACTTCCGAGACTCTCGGTCACCGCGACTTACCGAATGTTCATAAGGCGTGCCCGTCGTTCGACGTGCGCTCTTGGCGACTTCGAGAAGGCGGACACCAAGTTCAAAACCACCATGACCGGTTGGAGGAACCAAACGATGTGGAACTGGAAGGAGCTGAAAATAGCGATAGCGACGACGCTGGTGCTGTTAGGTCTCGTCTTGCTGGTCCAGAGCGGTGAGGCCCAAGCCAAGGGGTTGTTCCCGGCGGACCTGAAAAGCACCGTAGTCATCGAGCACTTTGAGACCGAGTCGCAGCGAGACGGATACCAGTTCTGTGCGCAGATGATTGTGTACGGCTGGCCCACACTGCGCGGAAAGGTGCATGCGGTGCGAGTTCTGGTTAATGAGCTGACCAAGGACGGGTACTGCTTTTACCACAACAGCGGCGGCGCACTGGGGCGTATCGATTCGTATTGGTTCCAGTGCGCCGTCATCACGTGGCCTGGTGGCGTTCAACTGAATGACGACCAGAAGGACGTGATGTGTGCTGAAGAGCTGATGGAGGACTACGCCGGGTTTCGTGCGTGGTTGGAGCAGCACCAGAACGCAATTAGCAGGAGACAAACATGAGAAAGACACAACCCGAACGCATCCTTGAGCAGCTTCGCGAAGGCCGCACAGTCACACCCCTGACGATGTTTATGCAGGGCATCAGCAACGGCTACGAGGCCATCCGCAAGTTACGCAAACGTGGGCATGACATCGAGACGGTGATGAAGGAATCGCCGACCGGCGGGACTTACCCACAGTACGAGCTGAAGGTGGTTGCATGAGCGATGCCGGTGAAATGGCTGCGATAGCGCATTCAATGCGTCATACACATCTGCGTGACGTAATGCGTAACCGCGACCGCATGCGGTGGATTGCGCTGGAGACGTTTGCGTTCTACGAGGAGGACCCGAGTCGGCGAGCTGTCAAGGAAGGTGGATGTGCGTACCGGGATGCGCTCGGTCGGAAGTGTGCGCTCGGTAGGTATATCTTGGATGCGCATTACACCTCGGAACTAGAAGGGTGGTCCGCCCACGGTCTCGCAGGTCAGGCGGGTCGCATCGATTTCGACAGCTTACTCGCACCAGAGCATGCAGGACTCAGTCTCTTTTTCTGGGCATGTCTACAGGCGTGGCATGACCGGGCGGGCAACTGGGAGGTAGGGTCTGCTGAGGAACTGAGCGGACTTACCATGGCTGCTTCGAGACGGTCCCGTGAGTCAGGTAAGCAAGAACTCTTGAATTACATCAACGACGGCAGGTTAGACGTCCTCACCCCCGGCCCGTCAGCAGCCTAGTGTCCCACTCAGCAATCGTCTTCCGCACGCAAATGCGGGAGGCATTTTATTCGGCGCTTGAGCACGCCACCCCTAGCAAATTGAAGCAGGTCGTGGGGCGTGCCCTGCATCGCGGGTTGGGCAAGGTGTGGATGAGAAGGGGGAGGAAGTGATGAGCGCTCGTCGATGCAAGAGCAGGCACAGAAACTGTTGGGTTATTGGTGGGTTTTGGCTTTGGTGTTACGAGTGCGGAGCAATTCGTCCGAATGTTGATGCTGCAGAACGACGCCCGTGGACTTATCCCGTTGGACCGGGAGGAGAAAACCCGGCACTAACGAGTGGCTGACTCCGTCAACAAGGTGGCTCACGAGCCCTGCCCCGAGTGCGGCTCCAAAGACAACCTAGCGAGGTACGACGATGGACACGGGTACTGCTTCGGATGCAAGTACTACGAAGCTGGCGATGGAGTTGAAACCAGCAGCAGTCGAGTTGCTTCTGATTGGGCGGTGTCTGGTGAGATTGTAGCCCTACTCAAGCGTGGTATCCGTGAAGACACCTGTACCAAGTGGCGATACGAAAAAGGCCACTACCACGGCAAGTCTTGCCATATCGCAAACTACATCAAGAACAACCGTGTAGTCGCCCAGAAGCTCCGCTTTGCCGACAAGTCGATGACCATAACCGGTGACGCTAAGGCCATGGGTCTCTACGGCGAGTGGCTGTGGCGCGACGGCGGCAAACAGGTAGTCGTCACCGAAGGCGAGATAGACGCTCTCACGATGTCGCAGTTGAACGGCAACAAGTGGCCCGTCGTGTCTGTTCCCAACGGTGCGCAGTCAGCACCGAGAGCAATCGCCTCAAGTCTGGAGTGGCTGGAGAAGTTCGAGAAGGTAATCTTCATGTTTGACATGGACGAGCCCGGACAGAAGGCGGCGGTCAAGTGCGCTCTCAAGCTGAGCCCCGGCAAGGCGTTCATTGCCACGCTCCCGGCGAAAGACCCGAGCGAAGCGCTGCAGAAGGGCAAGTCGAAGGAGCTGCTCGATGCGATGTGGGGCGCGAGGGAGTATCGCCCAGATGGCATCGTGTCCGTCGCTGACGTACGCGAGGAGGCGTTGCGCCCAGCAACGTGGGGCGTGTCATGGCCCTGGGAAGAACTGACAGCCCTGACTTATGGCATCCGCCCGAAAGAGTGCATTGCTATCGGTGCTGGCACTGGTGTCGGCAAGACAGACTTCATGCTGGAGGTCGCGCAGCACCTCATCAAGGAACACAATGCGAAGGTCGCTGGATTCTGGCTTGAGCAACCTGTTGTCGAGACCATCCAGCGTACAGCCGGGAAGCTATGTAGCAAGTTGTTCCACGTGCCTGACGCCGGATGGACCGAGGAAGAGTTGGTCAACGCCATCAACGAACTGGCGGAACGCAACCAGTTATATCTTTACGACCACTTTGGCAGCACCGCGTGGGACACCATCAAGTCACGCATGCGGTATGTCGTGCAGGCACTGGGCGTCAAGTACGTGTTCCTTGACCACCTGACTGCACTGGCTGCGCATGCCGACGACGAACGCCGCGCATTGGAAAGTATCATGGCGGACTTGTCGAAGCTGACCCAGGAGTTGGACTTCACGTTGTTCTTTGTCAGCCACCTGGCAACGCCAGAAGGCAAGCCGCACGAAGAGGGCGGACGGGTCACGATTCGGCACTTCAAAGGCAGCCGTGCGATTGGATTTTGGTCGCACTATATGTTCGGCCTGGAGCGGAACCAGCAGTCCGACGACGAGGCCACACGAGCAACGACCACGTTCCGGGTTCTGAAAGACAGGTACACAGGACGAGCGACTGGCGAGCGGTTGTACTTTCAGTACGACCAGGAGACGGGACGGCTGCGGCTGTGTGATGAATGTCCCTTTGGGGACGAGACAAATGAAGGAGGAGACTTTTGAAACGTTATGTAGTCAAACACGACGGAAAGTATTTCCCCGAACGCGTGGGGTGTCGACGAACGCCGCGCATTGGAAAGTATCACGGTGAGTGGGTGGGGGACCTCCAGGAGGCACGTGTGTACTCAAACAGGGCGAACGCGATGTTCGCAACACCCCACGACATCCGCAATAAAGTCGAGTTTGTGTTTGTGCGAATAGAGGAGCTTTCCGAATGAAGTGGGTCCTAATTATTCCGGCAGCCCTGCTGCTAGTCGGTTGTCAAAACGCCAACATCCGCGATGAGGCCGAAGCACCCTTCGAACCCGGCACCAGTGAGCTGCGCGTCACCGAGTACGGTGGGCGCGTTGGTGGACTGACCCAGTACGGGGGTGTAGCTGGTTGTCGCGTCATTCAGAAGGGTACTGTCAGCGTGTACATGACGTATCACGGTAAGCGCTGCGCGGTTAGCACTCTCCCAGGACCCCTGTAGATGGGACCAACCCTAAAGGTTTCAGAAGAAATACAAGCAGCCAAGCACCGATTACCAGGTGAATCTTTCCATGACGCCACTGCGCGCATTGCGAGCGCCCTCAAGGACAACGATGAGCACTTCAATGAGCTTAAAGACATTCTGCGTGGAATGCGTTTTCTTCCTGGTGGACGTGTCCAAAGTGCTATGGGAGCACCTAGGAGAGTTACTCCATACAACTGTTTCGTCAGTCAGACAATCCACGACTCGATGGGCGGCATCATGGAGGCCGTTACAGAAGCGGCAGAAACGATGCGACTCGGAGGGGGTATCGGATACGACTTCAGCACCCTGCGTCCACGCGGTGACCGCATCGCAAGTCTTGATAGTCAAGCGTCTGGCCCTATCAGTTTTATGCGCATCTTTGATGCAACGTGCGCAACAATCGCAAGTGCAGGACATCGACGAGGCGCACAAATGGGTGTCCTTCGCGTTGACCACCCTGACATCGAAGAGTTCATCCACGCTAAACAGAACGACTCGCATCTGACTGCATTCAATGTCTCTGTCGGTATTACTGACGAATTCATGCGGGCAGTTCAGTCTGGCAGTGACTTTTCACTGAGATGGGGTGGGCAGAAGTACCAAACAATTAACGCGAAGAACTTGTGGGAAAGCATCATGCGTTCCACGTGGGATTACGCTGAGCCGGGTGTGTTGTTCATCGACCGAATTAACAGGGTGAACAACCTGTGGTACTGCGAAGACATTACGGCGACCAACCCATGCGGTGAGCAGCCGTTGCCACCGTACGGTGCGTGTCTGCTAGGGTCGTTCAACTTGCCTCGTTATTTAGAGCTTATTGACGGTGCCTTTTGGCACTTCAACACAGCTCTTTTCCAGCGTGACATTCACACAGTAGTTCGCGGGATGGACAACGTTGTTGACCGTGCGGTGTATCCGTTAAAAGAACACGAGACCGAAGCAAAGGCCAAGCGACGTATGGGTCTTGGGATAACTGGTTTCGCAAATGCAGTTGCTATGTGCGGCAGCGAGTACGGCAGCAATGAATCGCTAGTGTTCTTGGAGGCCGTGCTGACGAAGCTGAGAGACGAAGCGTATTTGGCGAGCTGCAGGTTGGCGCAAGAAAAAGGCGCTTTCCCAGCATACAGACAAGGTCGTTATTGCTCCAGTCGTTTCATTAAGACATTACCTGAGTACATCCAGAAGATGATTGAGCGCTTTGGTACTCGTAACAGTCATCTGCTCAGTATCGCGCCAACCGGCACCATCAGTCTCGCTGCCGACAACGTGTCGTCTGGCATTGAACCAGTCTTTGCGCACGAGTACGAGCGCACCATTCAGACTCCGAGTGGTCCTGAAATTGAAAGTGTGACGGATTACGCGTGGCGTGAGCACGGACTCAGACAGAGGACAGCCGATGAGTGTTCGGCAGATGACCATCTAAGTGTTCTGCTGGTCGCTTCAAAGTACATGGACAGCTCTGTCTCGAAGACCTGTAACGTTGGTGAAGAGGTTTCGTGGGAAGACTTTAAGGGCATCTACATGCGTGCCTGGGAAGGTGGAGCCAAGGGATGCACAACGTTCCGGGCAGCCGGTAAGCGTGCCGGAATTCTCAAAGTGAAGGACTCGGAGGACAACACGGAAGCCGCGTGCTTTATCGATGACAACGGTCAAAGACATTGCGGCGACTGAATGGTCCCACTGGCGAGACTAAAAGGAGGTCTCGATGCTCGTATTTGATATCGAGACCAACGGTCTCTTAGGAAAGCTGGACCGGGTGCATTCGCTGGTGTTCTTTGACACGGAGCTGGGCGTGCGATTCTCTGTTGCCACTCACGATAGCCCACACGCGCTACCGGAGGCTCTGAACGAGCTGATGTACGCGGACGAAATCTGCGGCCAGAACATCATCGCATTCGACATCCCCGCCATTCAGAAGGTTTACCCGTGGTTCGCGCCAACCGGACGCATTGTAGACACGACCGTGCTCAGTAGGTTGCTGTACCCGGACATGCTGGACCGGGACATCGTGTGGGACAAGAAGAAGCGCGGTAAGTGGATTCCACGCAACTTGTTCGGAAGGCACTCGCTGGAGTCTTGGGGTCATAGACTTGGGGAATTTAAGGACGACTACTCGAAGCGCATGAAGGCCGAGGGTAAAGACCCGTGGGCGGAATGGAATCCGTTGATGCAGAGTTACTGTGAGCAGGACGTCGAGGTGACCGTGAAGCTGGTAAAGAAGCTGTTGGCTAAGAACCCGACCGTCGAGAGCTTCGAGCTGGAGCATGGGACGCAACAAATTATCTTCCGCCAGGAGCGCCGTGGCTTCGCGTTCGATGAACAGGCCGCGCAGAAGCTGCACGCGGAGCTGGTTGGGAAACAAACTTTCCTAGAGTCTGAGCTTAAGAAAGTATTTCCGCCTTTCTTTGCGCCCAACGGACTGACCAAACCGAAGCGCTCGATGAAACGGAAGAACGATGTCACCGGTATCAAGGATGAAATAACTGAGGGCGCGCAGTATATGAAGGTGAAGCTGGTCCAGTTTAATCCAGGCAGCCGGGACCACATTGGGAAGCGGCTTCAGGTGCAGTTCGGGTGGCGACCGGCAGAGTACGGTAAGGACGGCAAGCCGACGGTCGACGAAACCATCCTGAAGGGGTTGCCCTATGAATTCTGCCCACTGCTGGTGGATTACCTCACGTTGGACAAGAGGATTGGCATGTTAGCCACCGGAAAGCAGGCGTGGCTGAAGCAAGCCAAGGACGGTCGCATACACGGGCGTGTCAACACTAACGGTGCCGTAACGGGACGTATGACCCATAGCAATCCCAACGTTGCGCAAGTGCCTGCCGTGCGTAGTCCGTACGGACCAGAGTGCCGCGACTTGTTCGTCGCGGGGCGGGGTTACTCGTTGGTGGGTATCGACGCCGAGGGATTGGAGCTGCGAGCGCTAGGCCACTACCTTGCGCGGTGGGACGCCGGGGCGTACGGAAACACCGTCGTCAACGGCAACAAGGAAGACGAGACCGACGTCCACAACGTGAACAAGCGCGCTATCGGCTTGAACAGTAGGGACAGCGCCAAGACGTTCGTGTACGCGTTTCTGTACGGCGCAGGGAACATGAAGCTTGGCCACATCATATACATCGATGACATGACGCCCGACCAGCGACGTCAGTTTGGTTCGCCAACTGAACGCAAGCTGAGCCACCTTGGGAAAAAGTCTCGCGATTCATTTGCGGAGAACATCCCCGGTCTGAAGAAGTTCATCGACGCCGTCAAGAAGGTTGCTAAGCGCGGGTACCTGAAGGGACTCGACGGGCGGCGTCTCAAAGTACGGGCACTTCACGCCGCACCCAACACATTGCTGCAGAGCGCGGGCGCGATTGTCATGAAGCGGGCGTTGTTGTTCCACGACCAACTACTACAAGACGGAGGGTTCATCCCCGGTGAAGACTACGAGTATGTGTGCAACGTCCACGACGAGCTGCAAGTCGAGGCGAGACCAGCGATAGCAGATGAAGTCGGACGCGTCGGGTGTGACGCCATTCGACTCGCGGGTAAGCACTTCAACTTCAGGTGCGAACTTGCTGGAGATTACTCAGTCGGGGACTCGTGGCGAGAGACCCACTAGACCGTGCTTGGATTGTGGTGTTTCCCTTGCTCTGGGAGAGAACTGGACCGAAGCCTCGAAAAATCTATATCGGTATGTTTGTAAAACATGCGTTAATGCGCGTTCGCTCCGGTGGCGTAAGTCAAACAGAGACAGCACCCAAGCGACCAACAGAAGATGTCACATCAAGAATGTTTCTCGCCTAGAGGAATACTTGTCGTCTCGTGGTCATCAATGCGAGCTTTGTGTGAAAACGTGGCCCCGCGAGGTTTTGGATTTTCACCACCCTATCCCTGAAAGAAAAGAACGGCGGCTGGGCGCACCGGACTGGTCGGGTGGTTCAGCTGGCAGGGCCGTCCGCCGTGAAGCCGACTCTTGCCATCTCCTCTGCTCCAACTGCCACCGCCTAGAGCACGCCGCGTTACGACAGGGAGAATCTCTTCTTGCCGCCAAGGGAATCGTGCGCCCGGTTGGTCCCGCTAGTGATACGGAGGATTCATGAAGACCCTGCTGATAGACGGAGACATTTTGGCGTACAAGTACGCCCTCGTAAACCAAGAGGACTTCTCGTGGTCACCAGGCGACATTACTTCGGTAGCCGACCTGGGGGCCGCTCAGTTCGCAATCCGCCAGTGCATCGAGAACTGGGAGTTCGAGTTGGGCGCTGAGAAGTCTGTCATCGCCCTGTCAGACCCCAAGTCCAACTGGCGCAAGTCTGTCCTCAAGACGTATAAGCACAACCGGGCGGACAAGAAGAAGCCCCTGCTGCACGGCGAACTCCGCGAGTACATGCGTTCCACGTGGAAGACCTTTGAGGTGCCCACCCTGGAGGGCGACGACGTGCTAGGAATACTGGCGACCAACAACAAGATGGTTCCGGGCGAGAAGATTGTCGTGTCCCTGGATAAGGACATGCTGACGGTGCCGTGCAAACTGTTCAGACCACATAAGCCAGAAGAGGGTTTGCTCAACATCCGTAGTGGGGAGGCCAACTACTGTCACATGCTGCAGACACTCACGGGTGACCCCACTGATGGGTACGAGGGGTGTCCGGGTGTGGGTAAAAAGACGGCTGAACGGTTGCTAGATGTGGTCGAAGACTATGAGTACGGAGAATCGCTAGGGGGCTCCGACCCAAGGTGGTTCGCGGTTCTGGTGGCCTACGCCGCCTCCAAGCTCCGGGGCGACCCCGTCGAGCGCGCTCTTCAACAAGCGCGCGTAGCACGCATCTGCCGAAACGAGGACTACGACTTCAAGAAAAAGGAGGTGAGGTTATGGTATCCGTACCCGCCAGTCCCGCATGGTTAACCCATGGAGCCACCGGTCACAACATATGAAGTGCCGCACCTGCATGTGGTACTGCCCCAAGTAATTCTTCGCCCCGGTTCCCGCCGGGGCACCTTTTCAAAGATAAACCACATTATTGGTATCCCCAGAAGTTTCCTAGATGAAACCATTGCCAGCAACCGTCGAATCCCTAATAGCCGAACTCGACGTCCTATATCCCCTTCGAGCCCCTCAATTAGACGAGACCGACCGCCAAATCTTCTTCAAGGCCGGTCAGCGTGAGCTGGTTGACAAGCTGAAGGCCCGTCTCCAGTACACCAAGGAACTCGCCTGATGTGCATCGGTCCTCTTGCCTCCAAGAAACCCAAAGCTCTGCCCCTACCGCCACCTCCCCCACCACCCAAGCAGATCGCACCACCGGCAGACCCCGCAGACACCAGCGCTGCAAAGACTGCGAAGGCACGCAAAAAGGGCACCTCCAGCCTCCAGATACCACTAGGTAGCTTCGGTGGGACTGCTGGCCTGAACCTCCCCGGCTAACGGATGTTGCTGATACCCGGCGAGCTGAAAAAGCGATACGACGAGTGGGCTCAAAAGAAACGCGAACCGTTTCTTAGACGTGCGCGCGAGGCGTCCGCCTTGACGCTGCCAACATTGATTCCTCCCGAGAGCCACACGGGCGAGAACGACTTACCTAGCCCCTACCAGAACATGGGCTCACGTGGTGTGAACAACATCGCATCTAAGCTGTTGCTGATTATGTTCCCGCCGAATCAGCCGTTCTTCCGAATGGTAATCAACGACTATGACACGCAGAAAGAGACCGACGGGAACCCCGACGCCAAGAAGGATGTAGAAGAGGCTCTAGCTCGCTACGAGAACGCTGTCATTCAGAACATCGAGACATCAGACGCTCGCGTGAAGATGTTCCAGACCATGAAGCACTTGGCTGTCTCTGGCAACGGACTAGTGTTCAACCAGGACGACGGCAACACCCGGCTTTACGCACTCGACCAGTACGTCATCAAGCGTGACGCATCCGGCAACGTCCTAGCGCACATCGCGATGGACAGAGTCGCGCCAATAGCTCTGGATGAAGCCACTCAAGCAGCCTTACAGGGCAAGGTCGAACCCGACCAGATGGCCGAGGACCACAAGCTGTACACTGGTGTTGCCTGGGACGGCAAGAAATGGCGTGTCTGGCAAGAGGTTGCTGATACCGTAATTCCTAGCTCACGGGGAACGTACACCAAGAAGAACAACCCGTGGCTGCCGATTCGCCTGGAGGCAATCGACGGCGAGGACTATGGGCGCGGTTACGTCGAGAACTTTATAGGTGACTTGCAGTCCGCTGAAGGTCTGTCCGAAGCAATCGTAGAGGGTGCGCGTAATGCCGCCAAAGTGATTTGGATGGTGAGTCAGAATGGATTCACCAGGATAGAAGACCTTGTTAAGGCTCCGAATGGTGGTTTTGTTTCAGGGAGCCCCGACGATGTCCAGGCGCTCCAGTTACAAAAGTCCACGGACTTCAACACGGCCTTCCAGGCACTACAGGGCATCGCTGCGGACCTGAGCCGCGCATTCTTGATGAACACCTCAGTACAGCGCCCCGGTGAACGCGTCACTGCCGAAGAGATTCGCTTCGTCGCGCAGGAGCTTGAAGACGCACTCGGCGGTGTTTACTCGGTGCTTGCCCAGGAGCTGCAGTTACCGTTCCTGAAGTACCGCATCATGCGCCTAGAGAAGCACAAAAAGCTTCCCAAGCTGCCCGACTCCGTGAATCCCACCATCACCACCGGCCTACAGGCGCTTGGTCGTGGCCACGATTTGGAGCGACTAAGAGTCCTGGTTGGGCAAATTGCTCAGCTCGGTCCCGAGGTGGTGGACAAACACGTCAACATGGGTGGCCTGATTGGCCAGCTCGCAGCCGCACTGAACGTCGAACCAAAGGGTCTTATCAATGACCCGCAGGACATCGAGCAGCAGGAGCAGCAGCAGCAACTTATGGCAATGCTTCAACAAGCAATGCCTGGAATTATGAGCATGGCTGACAACCAGTTAACGAATGCGCAGAACGCGCAAGGAGATGCACAGCAATGACAGACGCAAACCCACTGAAGCTCGGAGAAGACAGCGCCAAGATAGGTCCCGACGTTTCTGACCTGATGGCTCAGAAGCAAGCTGAAAAAGCCGCCGAGCAAGAGCAACACGGTGGAGCAGGTACTCCCAGCCCACAGCGGCCTCCGTCAATGAAAGGTGACGACGTCGTTGTCATCAACGGCGAAAAGTACCAGCGGACCAACCACTAAGTGACGGAGAACGTCCAGCTCGATATTGGTGGAGACCAATCCGCGCCGCCTGAAGGCCACGCTGATGCAATGGCCCATAGGTTTGACAACCAAGGGCAACCACCACCGCCCGCGAACAACGAGCCACAGCGTCCTGAAAATGTCCCCGAGAAGTTCTGGAAGGATGGCAAGGTTGACACTGAAGGCTTGTTGCAAGCTCACGGTGAACTAGAGACCAAGCTTGGAGCTAACACTCTAGAGCCAGAAAGACCTGACCCGAAGGCGCTCGAGTCCAACAATGAGCCGGGGCTACAGGGCCAGCTTGGCATCGAGTCGGATTCGTGGGCGCGCTACACACGAGAAGCCGGCGGTGAGGGTCTTTCTGACGAGTCCTACACAGAGCTGGCTGCCAAGGGTCTTGACCGGCAACTGGTAGACACGTACATCGAAGGCCAGAAGGCTGTCGGTGAGCGTATCGTCTCCAGCGCCAAGAGCATGTTCTCAGGCGACGACGCAACGCAAACCGAACAGTACGGCACGATGACAGCCTGGGCGCAAGAGAACTACACGCCCGAGCAGGCTGAGTCCTTCAATGCCGCCATGAACAGTGGCAGTCAGGACAAGGCAGCCGAAGCTTTCCGTAACATGAAGTCCAACTACGAGAACGTTGAAGGCGTACGCCCGAGCCTCGTTAGTGGTGACGCAGGACGCAGCGATGGTGGGGACACCTACGCGTCGATGCAACAGGTTACCACCGACATGAAAACTCCGCTGTACAAGACTGACCCCGCCGAGCGTGCGCGGGTTCACGCGAAGCTCGATAGGTCGAACATCTAAGCTTCTCCCACCCAGGTCCATCTCCTGCCTGGGTACCTTCGCCCAGGTCCATCTCCTGCCTGGGTACCTTCGCCCCGGTGCAATGCCGGGGCGTCCTTATTTATCAGTTTACTTCGAGTGCAAAACGCCTAGTTATGCTTGGCATTCTGTAGTCGAAGTAAACCCGTCTGATGAGATAACGCTACCTGTTACATGCGGTCGGCCAGCCGTCTTGTTAAAGGCAGCCTGTAGTAAGTCCGAATGCAACGGACGCCCAGTTACACCCAAGCCCACCGAGGTGGACACCTTGTGGTTTGTACGCGGCAACGTGCTCAGGACACCCCGCGTCCCGTTCCAGGGACATCGTGTTCAACAACCACATAGGTATTTTTATGACCGCTGCAACCGTATACAATCCAGGGCAAGACAATGGTGCGGGCGACGTCAACGCACTGTTCCTTAAGGTCTTCGGTGGTGAGGTACTGACTGCGTTCCAAGAAGTGAACGTAATGATGGACAAGCAGATGGTGCGAACCATCCAGCATGGTAAGTCCGCTCAGTTCCCCGCAACTTGGAAGGTCAACTCTTCGTATCACACTGCTGGAGCCGAGATTGTCGGCCAGTCCGGTAACGTTTCTGAGCGCGTCATCACCATTGACGACTTGCTGATTGCCGACGTCTTCATCGACGTACTAGATGACGCAATGAATCACTGGGATGTCAGCTCGGTTCTGTCCAACGAAGCTGGGCGTGAACTCAGCTATGCATTCGACAAGAACTCGCAGCAGGTTGGTGTGTTGGCTGCGCGTGCTGCCGCAACTGTCACTGGTGGTAACGGTGGTGGTTCCAGCACCAACGCTGGCTACGGCACCACGGGCTCCACCATTGCCACCGGCATCTTCCTGGGCGCGCAGACTCTCGACGAGAAAGACGTGCCTGAGAACGACCGCTATGCAGTGATGCGTCCAGCTAAGTATTACCTCGTTGCTCAAACCACCGACGTCATTAACCGTGACTGGGGTGGGGCTGGCGTCTACTCCGAGGGTGAAGTGCTGAAGGTCGCTGGTATTCACATTGTGAAGTCCAACCATCTTCCCGAGACCAACATCACCACTGGTCCGACTGCCTACCAGGGTAACTTCGCAACCACCACTCAGCTCATCTTCCAGAAGGGCGCGATGGGTACCGTGAAGCTGCTCGACCTGTCCATGAGCATGGACTGGGATTTCCGTCGAAGAGGCCACCTCATCGTCGCCCAGTACGCACTTGGTCACGGCATCCTGCGGCCCGAATGTGCGTTTGAGCTGAAGACCGCTTAGACCCACCAGCAGTACCAAAAGGGACACCTCATTCCGGGGTGTCCTTTTTTTCATTTTCATAAACGAGGTTTGAATGACACTTCACGTCCTCCTTGATGACGTCACGTCTGGTAGTTCTACCGGCGCTGCCGTTCAAGCGCAGAACTACCGCAGTAAAGAGTACGGAATCGTCCAGGTGAAGATTACCAATGCAGCCACCGTGAAACTCCAGGGCCGCACCTCCGCAAACCTGGAGTTCGAGGACATCCTCGATTCTGACCTCGTCGCCAGCGGAGCTATCCGCGTCACTTTATTTCCTCTGATGCGCGCAACGGTAGCCGGTAACAACGGTACGACACGCGTCGAACTCTTCGAGTAACCCTTCCATGAATCTCTTTAAGACCCTTCTGGGCAAGGGTGACTCGCCCGTGCCCGCTACCAGCGTTCCTCAGTCGGAACCCGGACAAGAAGCACCAACAGTTACCACTGTCGGCCACCCCATTCACGTGAACGAGGCGGGCAACAGTCAGCGCTCTCGCCTGCGCCATCTCAGCCGCCTGCTGAACCTCGCGGATGCCGTCTCCAAGCCGAACGTGCTTGAAGAGAAACGCGCAGAGCTTCTGCAGGAGTACGAACGGCGAATTCTCCAACTCAAGTTGATCGGCATCGAAGTCCCTCAAGACCGCGTGGGCGTCGAGAAGCTGATTGCGCAACTTAGGAAGTAACCATGGCCTGGAATCTTTACGACAACACACGACTGGGACAGTACGAGGGCAACACGCTTAACTACGAGACGCTGACAACCATCAAGGCTGCAATCGTTACTTCTGTATACTCCGTCGACCAGAACACGCACGACTTCTTCGATGACATCACGAACGAAGTGACCGGAACCAACTACACGGCAGGTGGTAACGTAGTCGCAAACATGACCGTGACGATGAACGCTTCTGGTCTGGTGACAATCGATGGAGATGACCCCACAACGTGGGCACAGCACGCGTCTGGTTTCAGCAACGGACGACGCGCCATTTTGTACAACGACACGGGCACCGCCAGTACTTCCCGCTTGATTGCTTTCAGTGACGACTTCGGGGCCGACAAGGGTAATGTCTCGGGCGACTTCAGCATCCAGTTAGACGCAGCAGGCATCTTCGACTCTCCGAGGTAGTAACAGAATGATTATAGGTGGAGGAAAGAAATGACGGTAACGGCTGAGAAATTAAAAGACTCAGTGCAAGCCGGGGGCGATCGTCTCGTGCGATACCGTTTCACCGACTCGGTTGACGGCGAGATTCGGCATGAATCCATTCGCATGGGCAGCGAGGAGAATGCGGACACAAGAGGCCAAGTCCGCGCACGGGCCATCGAAACCTCTAAGCCGATTGCGCTTCAACAAGCGCAAAAACAGATCGATCAAGAGGCACGCGAGACTGCCGCGCTAGAGGCCGAGGCGGCCAAAAATCCTGACTGGGACGATGGGGCCCCGCAAGTAGTTGGGGAGCTGGAGTAATGGCGGGGCGATTCTTTCCCGTTAAAAGCGGGTTCGGAACCGCCACGGCCTCACAGGATGTGAGTGTTGCCGCTGCGCCGACGGGAACGTTTGCCTCTATCGGGGCGGCAAATTGCTACGCTACGATTGAAGACGCCATTGCGTCGGGGAAACCCTCGAACAACTTTACGACCGGCGATACTGTTATTTGTAGTCATTTGCACTCGCAAAGTCTGGCGGGCACTTCTTGTTATTTTGTTGGCGCGGCCGTAGGCGAGGACATTAAAAAAGTTCTTAGCGTCGACGACAGTAACGCCGATCAGCTAAAAGCGGGGGCCACCCTTGGGGGGCGGGGGTTATTTACGACCGCTAATGAGTCGTGGTACTTTTACGGCTTAACCATTGAGTCAGGCTGGGGCGGTTCTGTCGTTTGGGTATACCAGTCCGGGGTCTATGTGCATTTCCAAAGCTGTACCTTCACGTCAACGTCAACGTCGACGGGGATGGACATGTTTCTTGTCTCAGGAGATGCGTCGCAAGTAATTGTGGAGGATGGCACCTTCAAACTTAACCGTGTCGACCAAACGGTGGTGCAAATAAGCGGTCGCGCACACATAACGTTTATCGGCGGGCAGATTGACGGCATCGGCGTCAGTCCGAGAAGTTTCACGGAGGGCGGGTATTCCTCCGGCGGCGGATATGTCCGAGTGCTGGGAACGGACCTTAGCAACATGGATTCTAATGCTGCGTCTTATCTGGTCAAAGGGGCGGGCAGCGCCAGAACCGTCGACGATGTAATTTTTGCGCAGTTTTATAACGTTAAGCTTCCGGCAACCTTTGGTGGTGCCGTAGACGAAACGCTTTCTCAGGTGTCGTCGCCGATTCGTATTGAGTTAATAGGCGTGTCACCGACCAACCCGCATGTGTACGAGTTGCATCTTCCGGAGGGAACGGTAAAAAGCGTCACCAATCACAATTTGAATACATCGACTAACCTGCAGCCGAGCACAAATTATTCCTTCGAGGTCGAGACGTCGTCGTTAACCAGTTTCTTTCAGCCGCTTCGGTTTAGATTGCCTGTCAAGTACGCGGATTTAAATGCGAGCGCCAGCGATGTATTGACCCTTGAGGTTAATAGTGAGGTTTCCCTTGATGGCGATGATTTAAAACTTTACCTGGGTTACGCGGACGACGCTGATCCGATGATTATGAATTTTTTGGGCAGCCACGACGCGCCCGAGTCCGGGAAGTGGGCGGGACACCAAAACATGCTGGGCGGCTTTAGCGCAGAAGTTCTATCGGTAGGCGGCGCATGGACGGGATTCACGAGTTCCAATCCGAAAGTTTTGAAGGTTGATACCTCTGGAGACGCGGCTGAGGTGGACAACGCCCTAGCACCCTATGGGTGGGTTGATATTTACAAATTTACGGACACTAACCCAATTTACCTCGACACTGAGATTGGTCATGAGTAATGGCTAAAAAATTCTGGGGGACGCCACCAGACTTATTTCCAAACCATCAAACAACTCTGTTTCTCGATACAGAGAGCGGCAAGAAATTTTGGGCGTCGAATGAGATAATTCTAGAGAACTCTGCGGCAGGCCCAGAAACCGTTATCGTCAGCAAAGCTGTTTGGAATTGGAGTGACAAGGACTTCAACGTCAACGCAGCGTCCCGCATTGAGCCCACCAAAGCCGAGTGGAACTGGGACGCCAAGGCACTCAATGTCAACGCTGCAACTGAAATCGTTGTCAACAAGGACGTCTGGAACTGGAACGCTAAGGACGTCACCGAGAAAGCCGACACGCTGATCGCACCCCTCAAGGCCATCTGGAATTGGGACGGGAAGAATCTCAGTGCCAACTCGGGTGTTTCTGTCGTCATTCCCAAGGCCGTTTGGACCTGGGCTGCTGAGAACGTCACCACACGCACTGACTTCATCGAGGTCATCGCAAAAGCCATCTGGTATTGGAACCGTAAGCCGCTGTCGTTCACCGGCATGTCTCGGAGTACCTTGATTGCCGAACTGACCCGCAGCCTTTCACAACCTTTGTACAAGTCCCTGTTTCGCAAACCTTCTGAGGAGTAACCATGGCGTCACTTGAACCCACGTCGCGGCTCGAAGCCGTGAACGTGATTCTGTCCGCGCTCGGCCAGGCTCCTGTCAGCACGCTTGAAGGCAACAGCTCAACCACCGTAGCGAAGGCCAAGGCGATACTGGACGAATTCTCCCGCGCCATTCAAAGCGAAGGCTGGAAGTTCAACACCGAAGAGGACTACACGCTGGTGCGTGATGTTAACAACAAGATTGCGTTGCCGTTGAACACGCTGCAAGTGGACCCGGACGACATATCCAAGGACTACGTGCAGCGCGGTCAATACTTGTATGACGCCAAGAAACATGTCGATACGTTCGACGGTAACGTCAAGGTAACCATCGTCTTCTACTTTGACTTCGAGTCGTTACCGGAGGTGGCGCGACGTTACATCTCCGTGGTGACGGCTCGAACCTTTCACAGACGTGAGCGCAAAGACCAACAGCAGGAAATCATCACTGAGCGTGAAGAGTTGACCGCAAGGTCCAACATGGACCGGCAGTACGCACGGAACGCTGATTTTACGCTGCTGTCGCACGACACCGTGCGCGGTTACCGCCGACCAGTCCTCCGTAGATAACTATGGGACGACCAGTCAGTTACACGATTCCGAGTTTGTTCAACGGAGTCAGCCAACAGCCGGACTCGATTCGACATCCTTCACAGCTCACCTCTCAGGTGAACCGCATGTCGGACCTCGTGAAGGGTCTTGGGAAACGCGCACCAACCCAACATGTCGTCAAGCTTCAGACCGCACTTGCGGGCAACGCGTTCTTACACACCATCAACCGTGACGCAGTCGAGCGCTACACCGTCATCATCACTAATGGCGACCTGAAGGTGTACGACCTGGCGGGCAATGAGAAGACCGTCGCGTTCCCGGATGCGAAGGCATACCTGACGGCTACCAACCCCCGCGCCGAGTTCGCCGCAGTAACCATCGCGGACTTCACGTTCATCGTGAACAAAACGACCACCGTCGCGATGGACCCAACGCAGGACGGGCAGACTCTAACAGGGACCGTGCAAACGTTCTCTAACCTGCCCGCTGGTGTGACTGGCAACATCTACGAAATCAAGGGTGACGCAAACACCCAGTTCGACAACTACTTCGTGGAGAAGCTGGCAACCGGAGTCTGGAAGGAACGCGAGAAGCCAGACCTTGAGGACGCTTTTGATGCGTCCACGATGCCACATCAACTCGTGCGCGAATCAAGTGGGGACTTCACGTTCCAACAGGCTACTTGGGGCGGAAGACTTGCAGGTGACGAGACCACTTCCGAAGAGCCTGGATTTGTCGGGAAGAAAGTTACTGATGTGTTCTTCCACCGAAACCGTCTAGGTCTCACAGCGGGAGAAGCGATTGTATTCAGCGCGGCAGGCGAGTTCTTTAACTTTTGGCGCGAAACTGCGACGGCTGTTCTCGACAGCGACCCTATTGACGGTGCTGTCAGTCACACTAAAGTCTCCAACATAAACCACGCGGTACCGTTCAATAAGTCGCTATTGCTGTTCTCAGACCAAACACAGTTCGAACTGTCCACTGACACCGTACTTACTTCCAAGACGGTCAAAATTGACCAGTCCACCGAGTTCGAGTCAGTTGGCACAGCGCGGCCAGTCGGTGCTGGACAGAATGTATTCTTTGCTACTCAGCGGGGACGCTTCTCGGGAATCCGCGAGTATTTCGTTGAGACCAACACTGTCTCCAATGATGCCGCAGACGTAACGGGTCACGTACCTGAGTTCTTGCCCAAGAACATCTTCAAGCTCGCCGCCTCAAGCAACGAAGACTTGCTGCTAGGGTTGACGACGGACAACGCCAACCGGGTGTACGTCTATAAGTACTTCTGGGTGGGCGATGAGAAAGTCCAGTCGAGCTGGTCGTTTTGGGAGTTTGACTCCGGTGACACCGTGCTGAACGTAGATTTCATTCAGTCCGAGATTTGGATTGCCATTGAGCGCAGTGACGGCGTGTATCTGGAGAAGATTCAGCTTCAGGACGACCCAGAGTTCGCTGACTTTGGTTACGACGTTCTGCTAGACCGGCGCCATTCATTCGACGAGACCGACGCCACGTACGACGCAGGCAACGACGAGACAACGTGGACGCTGCCATACGTTGACAGCGGAACCTTTCAACTGGTGCTGACGGGTGACTATGCGGGTCGCAAGGGAGAAGTGGTTCCCATCACGAGACCCACGTCCTCGACCATCAAAGCCAGCGGGAAGTTCGATACCGGCGACGTTGTAGTTGGGCGCGTCTACAACAGCTCGGCAGAACTCTCCAAGCAGTTCGTGCGGGAGACCGTGGGCGAGGGTAGCAAGCCCGTCCTAGAGGGTGACCTGTACTTGCAGGACATGAAGTTCTCCTTCAAGGACACCGGGTATTTTGAAGTGCACGTCAAGCCCCGCAAGGGTGGTGACACGTTTATCGATGCGTCAACCGGGCGAATCATCGGCGAGTCATTCGTCGTGGGTGAGGTACCGATAACCACGGGCACTTTTAGTATCGGCATCGGTGCAGACGCCCAAGAGGTGACCATTACTGTCGTCAACAATAGTCACCTCCCGGACAACATCACGTTAGCCGGGTGGACCGGAGACTTCGTATTGAAGCACGGACGTGTATAGATTCTCGCCTGCATTCCCAGAGGACGCACGCGCATTCTCCCGGATGCTAAGACCTATCGACCAGTTGGAGGCAGAGGCTCTCAGTGGACTGCCTGCATACGTTGTTATCGAACAAAGCATCACCAACAGCGATAGAGCCCAGTTGATTTGTGGCGACCTAGGAGAGCCTCACTACTTGTGGGGCGTCTCCAAGAGTCCGCATGAGCCAACAGTTGGAATGCCGTGGATGCTGGCGACGACAAGCGCTACGTTTCCCCGAGAGTTTCTACCAAAGTCGCGGGATATCGTAGCGTGGATGCAGAGCCGCTACGACGTGCTGTGGAACCTGGTACACGTAGACAACCACAAGGCACGGCGTTGGCTTGAGCGACTCGGCTTCACGTTTCCCAAGAACAAGCGTCACCTATTTAACAACGAACCCTTTATGGAATTTATGAGGACCGCTCCCTATGTGCGTTGACCCAGTGACGGCAATATCCATCTTTACGACCGTTGCAGGTTTCATCGGCGACAGTCAGGCCGCAGACGACCAGGACGACCAAATCCTGGAGCAGCAGCGACTGAACAACGAAGCACTGTTGGCTCGCCAGCAAGAGGTCAACGAGGACGCCACGAAAGAGACGTCCGAAGCAACCATCGAGGCTCGGAAGAAACGCGCCACGCTGAGAGTGGCTGCTGGTGAGTCCGGCTTGACCGGAAACTTCATCGACACACTGGAAGGAGGCGTAGCAGGCGACCTGGGCCGAACGCGCACCAACATCGAGAAGCAGCGCAAGCGCGAAGAGAAGCAACTGGAGCGCGAGAAGAAGGGAGCTAGCAGTCGTGCCCAGAGCCAGCTCAATAGTGTCCAGCGCCCATCCATTGTGGGTGCTGGTTTGCAGATTGCAGGCAGTACGTTAAATGGCAGCGGCTCGACAAAGAAAGTCACCACAATCAGCGGCGGTGGCCGCGCATAAAGGAACTCCATGCCCCGATTCGTTACACGTAGACGAGCTACGCGAGCGCCTGTAGACGACACGCTACCCGTTGCTCGGACAAGTGCAGTTGCGCGACCCGTAGACCTCGGACCAGCGGTAGCGCCTCGGAACGGCTTCCAGGATTTGGCTGGAGCGTTGGTCCCTTTCAACCGCCAACTAGCCGGACACATTGAAGACCAAAATAAGGAAGAGCAGGCACGGCAGGAAGCTGCTGGTCGCGTATCCGCAATTCGTGGCGAAGCTCTGACGCAGGACGCGAACCCGTGGTTTGCGAGTGAGTACCTCAAAGCAACAGGTGAACTCGCGTCACGCCGATACCACACCAATCTTGTGCAGATGTGGGAATCGTTTGACGTATCTGCGCACGCTGACCCGGAAGTCGCTCTCGAAGCTCAGCTACAGAGAATGCGTCAGGCGATGGGTGGTGACCTTGACGACCCAAATTATGCCGAAGGGTTCTTTCCCGGCATGGAACAGGCCGAGGCGGACATCCGTAAGCGCTTCCGCGATGAGATGGTGGACGACCTGGATCGGCGGCGGCGCACCGAAGCCATCGAGTGGACTACGAACGAAGTTGGTATTGGGGGCATTTCATCGGACAACTTCACGGCTTATCGCGAGGCAATCCGTACCCGCTATGGACTTAGCCGTGATGAGGCCAATCAGGCTCTTGTTACCGCCATCCGGGGCATCACTCAGCAGACCGGTGACGTTGACCTATGGGACTTTGCCTATGAGCCGTTGAGGGGAGAGTCCGGGATTCGGCTCATCTCCAACCCCGCGCTGCGTGACCAAATTATCAACGCAACCCGTGAGGCAGAGAACCGGTTTCTTCAGATAGAGAACCTCCGCACCAAGCGCGACAACGAACTCAAGAAGGAACGCACCGACGCAGTAACCGCACAACTCACACGGAAAGTCATGGACGTCGTAGAAAGCGGAGAAGATCGAGAAGGTCTATTGCCACAGCTCGACCAGGCGCTCGACGCGGACCTTCTTTCAGAGACTGCGTACATGACACTAAGAAGGGCGCTGCTCGACGAGACTGATTGGCCATCTGATCCCAATGTCTCCGCCAGCCTTGAGATTCGAGTTCGCAAAGGCGAAGCGGGCCAGGCTGACATCTACGCAGCCTACATCGCAAAGGACATTAACAGACGTGAGTTATCGCGGCTCTTGGGTATTCAGAACGACACTCAAGGTGGTGGGCCCACCAACGTCTTCGATACAGACGCGTACCGGCAGAGCTTGAAGTATATCAATGAGGTGTTGCATCCCAGTGGTGGCTTGATGAGTGGACTCGATAACTCCGAGCGGCAGCGGCGAGCATTTGCCCTGTCTGAATTTGACAACCGCGTCACGAAGCTTGGTGATTTGCCAGAAGCTGACCAGCGAAAAGAAATTGAACTCATTCGTGACGACATAACTAAGCGCTACAGCAAAGACATCGATCAAGGAAACGTGAGACGAGAGCCACGTTATCCCGCCGCCACGCATGACGAACGTATGCGTCGCTTGATAGCGGCGGTGAAGCGCGGAGAAATTTCCGAGGTAGACGCACTCCGCGAAAAGAGACTTCTGGACCAAATGAAACGCGCCGAGCGAAAAGACTATCTCGATGACCTCCTGCAGCAAGAGCTGCAAAACCAATCTCAGTAAGGAAACCGCATGCCCGACCTTTCAACACACTACGGCCAGCACCGACAAGAGCAGAACACTCCTGACGCTCGCTGGCAGGCTGTGGTGGAAGACTTCGAGAAAAAACAGCGCGAGTTGCCCAGTCCCTCGCGAGCACCCACGCAGCCACAGGTCCAGACGCCAACTTCGCCCGGTTCCAGCTCCTTCGCCGGAGACCTAGGCAACTCCGCTCTGGACCTCGGCAAGCAAGTTATCGGCGGAGCACGCGACGCCGCCCAAGAAGCCCGCGAGTCTACTCAAGCAGCTTCCGATTGGTTAAACGACAACGTTCTCAACCTGCGGTCTCTCGACAAGGCCATCTTCGGAGACGCTGCAGAAAACTTGCCGCCGTTGCCGGAGGTCGAGCAATCCGGCAACACCGTGCCTCAGATGGCTAGAGGTGTCTCCCAGTTTTTGAGCGGCTTCATCCCACTTTTTAGGGGTCTTCGCGTAGCTGGTGCTGGTGGTCTCGTTTCAGGTGCAGGCGCAGGTGTCGTAACTGACGCATTCGCTTTCGACCCCAAAGACCCCACTGCCAGCAACATGATTGAAGACCTGGCAGCGGAACACCCCGCGTTGCGCAATCCCATCACGGAGTTTCTGGCAGTGTCCGAAGACGACACCGAAGCAGAAGGACGCTTCAAGCGTTCTCTTGAGGGCTTGGGGCTAGGCGTAACGCTGGATGGACTGATAGTCGGACTGAGAGCGTTTCGCAAGTCGAAGCGTGCAGCTGCAGAAGCACCTGCAAGGACTGCTGGCGATGCCACACCGCCAGTTGCCGATGACGTTACACCTGCGCGTGGCGCATCGCCCATGGGAAAGCCGGGCCGGGTACGCGCAAGCCCGGCGGTTCGCAAACTGGCGTTGGAGTTAGGCGTGGACCTTGCGAGCATCAAGGGCTCGGGTAGCCGGGGACAAATTACGCGCACCGACGTTGACAAAGCCGTGGCTGATGACGTTACACCCGCCGTGGCTGATGACGTTGTTGAAGAGCCCGCAGCACCCGCAGTTCGCATCAACCCAGAACGTGCAGATGACTTCGCCGAATCACTTCAAGCAGGCAACATCAGCAAAGCCAGCGACGGTCTGGACTTCAATTTCGAGACCATCAACGCGTCGGATGACATCAAGAAGCTGGTGAATACGACCAGTGAGTTCTTCGGCGATGAAATCACAGCAGCCAAAGGTGGCGAGAAGCGAACGCTGAAAGAAGTAAAAGAGACCGCTGACTTGCTTGGGTCCACGCCTGACCAGCTGACGAAGGCGTTTGGTGACACGCAGAACCTGGACGCACGCGTAGTCGCGACCAAACGTGTGCTGCTGGCGTCTACTGGTCAGCTCCGCGAGCTAATGACCAAAGCCGCCGCAGACACCGCTACCGACTTAGACCTGCTGGCGCTGAAGAAGCACGCCGCACGACACGCAGCAATCACTGCAGAGTTCAAAGGCGTGCAGACGGAAGTCGCCCGAGCGCTGAATGCGATGAAGATTGTGACGGGTCCGTATGCCGCGAACATGGATGAAATCATCCAAGGATTGGGTGGCCGGGACAGCATTAAGAAGTTCGCAAGAGCAGGCCTGGAGCTGGGCGACGATGTCGCGCTGAATGGGTTTGTACGGAAGGCGTGGTGGGAAAAGTTGGAGTCGTCGGTAGTTGCGCATTTCATGGGCAGCATTCTGTATGGGCCAACGACGCAGATGGTGAACGTTCTCAGTAACAGCCTGATGCCTGTTGGACGATTTATTGAAACTGGAATCGCCAGCTCTGTGGGAGCCACTCGACGAGCATTAGGTGCAGCAGCTCGCGACGACGACATCGTTATCCAGCAGTTGCAGGGTCACTTCTTCGGCGCAATCCACGGCTTCAAAGACGCCATACGCGTTTCGAAGCAGGGTTGGGGCGCGTTCGCTGATGCCGTCAAGGCGGCAGCACGCGGTGACATGGACAGTGCACGCACAGTCCTCGCGGAGAGCGGTGAGGAGTTTGGTACGGCATGGCGCACCCTTGCATCTGGCGAGCCGCAGCTCGACGCGCTAACTAAGCTGGAGCACAATCCACACGCACTCTCCGCAGAAGCATGGGGTGCCACAGGTACGCTAGGTAAGGCGCTCGACGCCTATTCATTCATCATGAGCGTCCCGACGCGGGGCCTAGTGACAATGGATGAGTTCTTCAAGAGCATCAACTACCAAGCAGCGCGTTACGAAGAAGGTTACCAAGTAGCCGCGAAAGAAGGACTGGAGGGTGATGCGTTCAAGGGACGCGTTGCGGAAGTTGCATCTGCAGAAGATGCGGTCTTGCATAAGAACGCGCTGCAGACCTCCCGAGAAATGACGTTCACCAATGAGCTGGGCGAGTTGGGACAGGGTGTTCAGCGAGTTCTGGCTAAGCGTCCCATACTGAGGATGCTGGCTCCGTTCGTGCGAACGCCAGTCAACATTTTGAAGTACGTAGGTAACCGCACCCCGCTGCTGAACGAGTGGGCTTCACACCTACGTGGTGACCTCGCGGCGGGCGGTGCTCGGCGTGACATGGCTATGGCAAGAACGGCCATGGGTGCCACGCTGTACGGGACCGCGCTAACTCTGGCTCTTGACGGAAAGATTACCGGGGGCGGTCCCAAGGACCAGAAGCTGATGCGCGATGCTGGATGGCAGCCGTATAGTTTCAAAGTGGGCGATGAGTACTTCGCGTTCAATCGTACAGACCCATTTGGAATGTTCTTCGGTCTTGCCGCTGACATCGCGGAAATCTCCGGTCAGTTGGATGAGGTCGAGCTGGACGAACTTTCAGCCATGGCCATCACGGCATTCTCGAAGAACGTCTTCAGCAAGACCTGGATGACGGGAATATCAGAAGCTGTCAGCGTTATGGACAGCCCCGACATGAATCCGTCTGACAAGTACATGAGGAACCTCCTCGCGTCGTTCATTCCCAACTTCTTCCGGCAAACTACCAGCGCCATTGATCCACAGTTAAAAGAAATCTGGGACATCACCGATGCCACCAAGGCACGTTTCTGGCCTTACTCGGAAGATGTTCTTCCGCAGATAGATGCACTCGGCAAGCGTCGCACGTACAGCGGCTCATTAGGGCCGGATTGGGTCAGTCCTATCTACAATAGCAGTGACTCGAAAAACCCTGTGCGAGAGGAGCTGGCCCGGCTACAGGCCGTGGGTACGCTCAAGGTGGACGACTTGCCGAAGAGCCTGCTCGATGTGGACCTCACTAAGCAGGAGTACCACGACCTCTCGGTGTCAGTCGGTACGATCAAACTGGGTGGAATGACTCTCGAAGAACGCCTCGGTGACCTCATCAAGGACACTGGCTATCGGAAGCTACCTGATGGTACGGCTGAGTTTGAGGGAGGCAAGGTACATACCCTGAAGCTGCTTATCGGAAAGTACCGCGAAGCAGCCCGCAAACAATTCCTGAAGGACAACCAGGGACTCCGCGAGCGCGTGCGGTCCCAAAAGCAGCAAGCTCAATCCTTTCTGCAGTAACCCCCAACCAAGGACTTCTAATTGGCTCAATACATCCCCGCCACCGCCACCGGTGACGGAATAGAGGACACGTACGCCTTCACGTTTCCGTACATCGTCGCAGGACACGTGAAGGCATCCCTGGACGGCGTGGAGACGACTGCCTTCACGTTACCCACCTCCAGCACTCTGACTTTCACGACCGAACCCGCCAGCGGTGTGCGCATCAAGATTTTCCGTGAGTCCTCCAAGGACGCACGACTCGTGGACTACGCGGACGCGACCAACGTCACCGAGACGATTCTCGACAACGACAGTCTCCAGGCGTTCTACCTGCAACAGGAGGCGGACAACGCCGCGCAGGACGCATTGAACTTAGATGAAACAGATGACCAGTGGGACGCTAAGAGTAAGGTCTTAAAGAACCTTGCCGAACCCGTTGCGGACACTGATGGTGCTACCAGACAGTACGTGCAGACGTCTATTTCAGGCACCGGAAATGTTCCTGGGCCGAGTGACCCAACTGATGACAACAAGTACCTACAGGCTAACTCTGGACTATTCTCGTGGCAACAACTCACTGTAAGTAATAGCGACTGGGCAGGTCTTGATTTGTCAGTAGCGAATGGAGGCACTGGGGCTAGTACTGCGGCGGCAGCTCGAACGAATCTCGGTGCTGCTGGACTAGCTGATGAGAATACCTTTACGAAGATTCAATCGTGGTCCAAGGGAGCGGATGTTGCGAGTGCCGCTACCCTTGTCCTGGGTGACGACGGCAACTACTTTGATGTGACCGGCACTACCGGCCCTATCACGGCCATCACGGTACCGGCTGGCACATTATTCATGCTGCAATTCGATAGCACTCCCGTGCTTACTCATCATGCAACCAACCTGAACCTACCCGGCAACGCTAACATTACAGCCGCCGCTGGAGACACACTGGTGGGCTTCGCGACCACCGCCAACCAAGTGAAGGTGCTCCATTACCAGCGAGCTACGGGACGAGCGGGCTGGGAGCTAATCTCCAGTGCCACTGCATCGAGCGATGCTACAATCGAATTTAACAACCTTTCAAGCGCCTATTCGGAATATCTGGTTGTCATGGCGGGTGTTGTTCCCGTCACAGACGCCACGCATCTATTTCTTCGAATGAGCACAGATAACGGCTCGACCTTTCACGTGGGAGCAACCGATTATCGGTACGCATGTGTGAGCAGTCAAAGCAATGCAACCACCCTCAGTGGCGCAACTGGAACCTCCGCAGGAACTACTGAGATTCGGATAACCCGTGAAACCATGGACAGTGATGTCGCGCACGTAAATTTTAATTGCAACCTGTGGCTATATGATCCGATGGATGCCCAGAGCACGTTTTGTAACTGGACTCTCGCCCATGAACGCAGCGGTGCGACAATGACATTCACGTCTGGTGCTGGTCAACGGTACGCTGCCGGGGCCGTCGATGCGATTCAATTCTTGTGTAGTTCTGGCAGCATTGAAAGCGGCGAATTTTATCTATACGGCATGAGGAAAGCCTAATGCTGACGAAACTTATCAATGGAAAACGAATCGATGTCGCGGACCCCGAGGAGGCTCGACTACGGGCCGAGTGGGCCAGTGAGGACAAACGTCGCACACAAGAAGCCAAGCATGAGACGGCAATGCAGTACCGACGTGATAGGAAAGAGCGGTACTTGGCCGAACTGGGAGCGGAGCCAAATCAGTTTGAAGAAGTTGTCGGCGATGTCCTGGACATTGTTATTAAACAGATTAACCGACTAGCTGGCGACAAGCATCCTAAGTTCCAGGCGCTTGTGGACAAAATTCAGGCCATAAAAGCGGATATCCCGAAGCCATTATGAACGAGAGCGTGTGGAACGTCCCGGAGCGAAGAAAAGTCATCAACGTCAACACTATTGTGAGCGCCGTAATCATCGCTGGGATAACCGCTATTGGCTCCAGTTTTATGACGAGCCTCAGAATGCAAGAGCAGATGGTGGTCATCGCTGATAGCGTCACGACCAACACGACGGTCATCAAGGAAGTGCGCGATCAACAACTTAAAATACAAGCAATACAACCGTACGAACTAGAAGCACTGCGCAATGAGGTCGCCACTGAGCTAGCCAAGATTCAGCTAGCCCTATCTGCCGAGCGTGACAATATGACTGGATTGGAACGACGAGTAACCAATCTTGGCCAGCAGATGGAGGTTGTACGGATAGAGCTTAGCACACTGTTGCCGTCTCCCCATTACATACCCACCGAGCCGTAATAGGGTCTTACCTTGAAACCTACCGCTTGGCTCGTGCATGGATTCAACGTGCGCGACGGAGGTGCTGCTACGACAGACAAGTTAAGGCAGCCGCTGGAAGCGCTGGGGTGGAACGTCGAGGAGTTCGACTACGGGTGGACGTTCCTGCTGGGCGTCTGGCTCGGTAACGGACCACGCGCCAAGAAACTAGCCTTGCAAGTCAAACATGGTGACGTTGGATTCGGCCACTCGAACGGGTGCGCCATCTTGCACCGCGCCGCGCATCTTGGCGCTCCGTTCAAGAAGCTCGTTTACGTGAACCCTGCGCTGGATTCAGACGCACGGCTGGCGGCCAGGGTCGAGATGCTAACGGTGTGGCACTCGCCTAGCGACATCCCGGTTCGCATGGCGTCATGGCTACCAGGTGTTGCCTGGGGAGACATGGGCAGCATCGGGTGCACGGTGGCGTCACCACGTATTCACAACCAGAACAAAGAGACCGGCTGGTCCGTCTCTAGCAAGTCACACAGTGATGTCTTCCACGGTCGCAAGTGGGAGTTCTTCAAGGAACACATAGCAATGTCTGGAGGTATGCCTAGTGTCGGATGACAAGTTCACGCGTGAAGTTGGTGAAGACCTGCAGATTCTTCTCGCGAACACACTGGCAGCGATGCTGAGAGACCAGGACAAGTGCACTGCCAGCGTGCTGCGAGAAGCTCGCGAGTTCCTGAAGAACCAAGGCATCGACCAACCCATCGTTAAGCCGGGTGAGACGAACACAGCGACAGACGAACTGAAGGATGCGCTGGTCGGGTACCACGAGAGCAACGTCACGAAGCTGTACGACAGCACGATTCCACGCCAGGCGAAGTGAGCGACCACCAAGTTGTTCTCGGTGACTTCAAGGCGTGCGTGTACCTCATCTGGAAGCACCTTGGACTGCGACCCAGACCGGAGCTGGATGTGGGTCCTACGGAAATCCAGTACGACATCGCCGACTATCTCCAGGGCGGTCCACGCCGCCGTATGGTCAAGGGCTTCCGGGGTGTCGCGAAGTCGTGGGAAGCCGCCGCGCTGACGCTGTGGTGGCTGAAGCGAGACCCCAACGAACGCATTCTCGTTGTGTCCGCCGCGAAAGACCGGGCGGACGCGTTCACGTACTTCACCAAAAAGCTGATTGAAGAGATTCCCTTCTTCCACGACTTGCGCCCGCAGAAGGGGCAACGTGACTCACAGGTTCAATTTGATGTGGGTCCGTCCGATGCGGCCCACGCTCCCAGCGTCAAGTCGATTGGCATTACGGGCCAACTCCAGGGGCCACGTGCCACGAAAATTATTGCGGACGACGTCAGTACCCTGAAGAACTCGATGACGCAGACCATGCGTGAACACATCGGGGAGTTAATCAAAGAGTTCGATTCCATCATCACGCCTGGTGGTGAAATCGTGTTTCTCGGCACGGACCAAATCGAGCAGTCGCTGTATCACGAGCTGCCATCGAGGGGGTATGACGTGCGCATCTGGCCTGCGCGTTATCCAAAGCCTGAGATGGTGGAGAACTACGAGAAGACCGGCGCGAAGCTCGGGAAGCTGGTGTCTGACCGACTGGAAGAGAACCCCGAGTTGGCCTACGCGAACGGTGGTCGTGGTGCCCCTACAGACCCCGATAGATTCAACGACCTGGACCTGATGGAGCGAGAAGCCTCGTATGGCCGGTCGGGGTTCTCTTTGCAGTTCATGCTGGACACAACTGTCAGCGATGCGAATCGGTATCCGTTGAAGGTGAGTGACCTGGTCGTGATGCCGATTAATGAACTGCAAGCACCAGTGAATGTCGTCTGGGCGAATGGACCCGAGCAGTTGATGTTGGATGCTGATTCGCCGGGACTTGCTGGTGACCGGTTTTATAGACCCATGCACACCAGCCCCGAGTGGGATGACTATACGGGTAGCATGATGTTCATTGACCCCAGTGGCAGAGGCAAGGACGAGACCGCCTATGCCGTCATCAAGCATCTGCGGGGCAAGCTGTTCTTGATGGAGTCAGGTGGCTTCCGTGGCGGGTACGACATGACCACGCTAGTTGACCTGGCACGTGCTGCGAAACGTCACCAAGTGAACTTGATACAGACCGAGCCAAACTACGGCGGTGGCATGTTCACGGAGCTGTTCAAGCCGGTTCTACAAGAACCCAACCCAGAGTACGACTGGCCAGGCTATCAGTGTGCCGTTGAAGACGCTGACTGGGCGTCGGGCCAAAAGGAACTCCGCATCATTGACACTGTCGAGCCTGTCATGAATCAGCACAGGCTGGTGGTGTCACCGGCAGTCATTCAGGCGGATGCACGCACCGAGGAACCCGAGTATCGGCTGTTCTACCAGATGACCCGCCTAAGTAGAGAGCGTGGCTCGCTGGGTCACGACGACCGCATCGAAGCCGTCTTCGGTGCCATCAAGTACTGGGTCGAGTCAATGGCGGTTCGCCAGCAGTCCGCACTGGACGACTACAAGGAGCGGAAGCTGGACGAGTACTTGAGGAAGTTCAAAGAGAACGTGAACACGCGAGGGCACTTGAGAATGCAGATGGGCACCGCACAACCACAACAACAGACATGGGTGAAGCATAGACGATGACAACCGTCGTGTGTACCCGCTTCTTTTTTCTCTGATACAAGGATAAACCTTATGGACGACTTTCTCGTAAAGGCGAAGCAGTTCCTTTGGATGTTCGTCGAGCTGACGTTCGTGTTCGTCCTCGCAATCATCCTGATTTATCTGATATTGGGCGAGTCGTCCGGCGTCTTTGTGCTATCGGTCATCGATAACATCACCAACTTCGCGAGTGAAATACCTCCAGCGAGCCTCGTTGGAATCTCGGTCATACTGGTGTTGATTTTCGTTATAAGGCCGCGTCTGAAATAACCCTGCCGATACATGCTCCGTCAAATTTGCCCATGGGGGTAACCCCGTGGTTATCTGCAGGGGACTTCTGGACGTGGTGCCCCTGCTGATAACCACCTTCTGAATTTGTCGCAGAAATTAGTGAGAGGGTATTAATATATAGGGGCTGCGCGAGGCCCCCCATGCACCCCCCAAGAAAGATAACGTGGCAGCTACCGGTCTCAACATCCGGTGAGATACGCGGAGAATCAATATGTTAGAACTCGATGTGTCCTGATGGTGTGCCCTCGAGAGCTCGTGCGCAACCTAGATGTTGCGTTTGGTTACGCCGAGTGCACCCTGGGCGCTGCGCTTGATTGGTGTGGGGGGCGCGTAGCCAATAGAAGGGGCGCGTGCTTGTAATGGGGTGTATCTGTCGTTTTCGAGTCACTCGGAGCAGGGCCAACGATTCGAAAAGGCTTTGAGAACGGACCAAGCTGCGCTGTCATCATCATTCTGCGGAAGTGATAACTCTTCAATGTAATCTATGTATGCCGTTATGGTCTCGCGTTGAGTGACCGGCCCTGGAAGACAAAAAACTGGTGCGTCTCTCATCCATATTAATGTTGCAGCCAAGACGCCGTTCAAGTACGCCGCACAATAACGTGCACTCGCGAGTTCATGTCCTGTTATGATTGTCCCTTCGCCTTGCATGGCTTTTATTGCCGTTTGGCATTCCTTTGTTAATGCCTCCGTGGTTGGCAGCACACCCTTCGCACTCTCAGCAAGTGCAGACGTACAGAGTACAATCACAATCGATACCAATCCTACTTGTAGAACTAGTTGTTTCATGCTATTCTCATCATGATGAGTATCGAACAGCCTACACCAGAGCAAATCCGCGAGCTAATCAAAAGCCACGGACTCACGCGGCGCAAAGCTGCCGAATTGATATATGTGTCTACAAGCACATGGCATAAGTGGAGTGCGCCTGAAGGCGGGTCCGACTACAGAGAAATGCCATTAGCAGCTTGGGAGTTGATGCTGCTAAAGCTCGGAGAACACCCTACAAAAAAGATGATTAACAAAAAGAGTTGACATACCACACAATGTGTGGTATATATTATTTGCACGCTAGAGAAACGCATGCAGCGTGAATCAGCGAAACCTTAATGAGGTCAAGACCATGTCAAACTGCAAGTTCACACCAGCCCAAATCCGCCAATACCAATTACGCATTTTAAAAAGTGCGAAGTTCGTAAAAAAGGCGTCACTCTTTTAGCCAGACTCTATTATTAAGGTGTTGCATTAAAGCAACACCGTTAAGGTTGACAAATCCAAGAACTCTTGTATAATGTATGTATAGTTAGGAATTAGGAGATACGAATGGCTTTTGCCGCTGAAACTACTTATTTTGATAGAGGAGACGGATCGATCCTAGGTTCGTTTACTGAGAAGGAATACGGTAAGCATTTTGAGTTCTCAACGAACAATGAAAATTTCCAGGTGCTGGATTCGAACAATGAGGAGTATCCTCACAAGGTATGGGTTACTACGCCCTGGAAGATGGATAGTGGTTGGCGGTTTGCTAAGGTCTTAAAGACCCGGGTATACGTTCTAACTAACGATGCAAACGGCGACGATGTCGTTGAGACATGGTACCACAAAAATTATACGGAATATCGGTAGAAAGGTTTACCATGTTGATTAAGATTGTTAAAGATAACTTTTTCTCTACAAAGAAATGGTTTATCGAGATGGACGACGGCTACAAGGGCAGAGCTGGACACTCTCCGCTCACAGTTACCGCGTCTCGAAACCGAGGTGGAGACTCTGCGAGAAGTCGTGCTGGCTCAGTCTGTCCAGCTTCACGTTACTGCGTAGCCAATAGAAAGGGCATGCAGTTAAAACTGTGTGCCCTTTCGCTTGACATGTAGTCACACAAGTAGTACAGTTGCCACAAGTCGAACATCAGGAGAGAGCAATGGAGTTTTTACATGATGATGGGGGCAGAGAATCTGCTGGCTACAAGGGCAGCGCTGGCGACTGCGTGACCCGCGCCATTGCAATTGCTGCGGAGCTTCCTTACAGGGAAGTCTATGACGCGCTGGCCGAGGGCAATGCCACGCAGCGGTTGTCGAAACGAGACCGGAAAACTAAGAGAGTGCGGACAGCTAATAACGGAGTCTCCACCCACCGGAAATGGTTCAAGGACTATATGCGCGGGTTAGGGTTCGAATGGACGCCTACCATGCAAATTGGCTCCGGCTGTCAGGTGCATTTGAGACCTGATGAGTTACCCAAGACCGGGCGGCACGTCCTATCCCTATCGAAGCATCTCGCAGCATATGTGGATGGCACTCTGCGAGATACCGGCGATTGCAGCCGGGATGGGACGCGCTGCGTCTATGGTTATTGGACATTGACAGGGAGAAACAGATGAAAAAGCATACAGGTAAGAAGGTTCCTGGTAAGATTGTTAGATATGTTGCGAAAGACAATTACATCGACGACGAGACAGGAGAATCATACGGATCATTCGAAGTTTTCGAAGAAAACGCATGCTCCAATAGGGGTATAATATATAGGTCAGGGACAGGCAAATGGTACTGGTGGGCATGTTTCCCTGGTTGTCTCTCTAATGGTGATCTGATTGGACCATTCGATAGCGAACAGCAAGCAACCACCGATGCCACTGGAGCAGAACAATGAAAAACATAACAACACACACGGGGCCATTTGAAATACTCACACGACTTCCTAGCAGCTACTATGGAAATCCCAGATTCCTTATTAGAATCGACGGATTTACGTGCAAGACCACAGTAGATTCGGCACACGGGTATGAGGTCCAAAACATCCAGAATGGTGACATTGTGACAGCCCAAATAGGCACACACTACGGTAGCCAGCAGCTAGATGCTTTGTGGATAAAATAATCTGTCAGGAGAACGAAATGCTTTACGGAAATGAAAATTCAGCGGAATTTACAATTCTCGGCAAACCGTGTCATATCGAAACGAATGATCTCGGAGACTGGGTACGCGTTGTCTGGGATGACATAGACATCGGTGAGAACTTTGGGGCGGATGTGTGGGGTGATGGCTACGTCCATATCCACGGCGCCGCACGTGTCTCAGCTATGGAAAAAGCATTGCACGAAGAGGCTATTGACGCGATTGCTGTGTATATTCGATGGTCCCACGAATACATAAAAGATTTGATTTTGGAGGGCGAAGGCTCCTCGCTTGCTGTTTAAAATTCTAGGTATTTTATTCACTTCTGAATGGGCAATTCTCACGCTGTTAGCCGTATGTTTTTTGCCGATGCTGTTCAAAAATTATTGAAAAGGGGAGAAACAGATGAAAAAGCATACAGGTAAGATAGTGACGGTTTCACATAAAGGTAAGAAGGTTCCTGGTAAGACTGGCAGATTTGGCGGCGACAAGCAGTACAGTTACCGCAAGTCGAACACCGGGAGAGAGCAAAATGACAGTCGAATACATCACACTTGATGAGTACTTGGATGCACTGGTAGCCAGTTGGTTTTCTTGTGTCTAGATGGTCACACAAGTCGAACATGGAGATAAAGTAATGACAACTGAACTTGAACTACAAGCACTCTGCCGCGACTTCGTCCATGAGCACGATAGCTACGAAACAACGCACGTGATGCACGACACACAAGCATGGGCCGAGCTGGACGCGGACGGTTGGGTAACGGTTGAGGTAACCGACGGCTGGTCACTGATGACACGGAGAGTGATTGGCTGGCGTCTCGCTTGAATCGCGCGGAGAAATGATTGTACGTGATTTCTTCGGGCTAACCATCTGGGGTCGCTACACCACCGGCCAGGCCATCTCTATGGACTTCATCATTCAGTCTATCTACGGGATTCTTGGGCGTGAATAGTCCTACTAGTGACATCAGTCACACATTGGAGAACAACATGAATAGCTACGAAACAACGCACGTGATGCACGACACACAAGCATGGGCCGAGCTGGACGCGGACGGTTGGGTAACGGTTGAGGTAACCGACGGCTGGTCACTGATGACACGGAGGTGGTCTTCGGCGGAAGACTACGCGTTAGACCACGCGGGGAGGCTTTGAGCGATGAGCAGCGACAACCTGAAGTTTGAGTGGACACCGGACATTGAGCCGGACTGGAGCGGGGAACTTGAAGCTGGCTACATAGGACCGGGAGAGTATTGGGTGTGTGTGGCTACCCGTGCATGTGAGTCGTGCGGGCACCCCGTAGTCGTCGCAAGTCTGGGAGACATCGTTGACCCAGACGAGAGCTACATGCGCGAGGTTGAGGCTGACCTAGCGCTAAAGGCGAATGGTTGAGCCCATCAGTCGTAGCCCTTCGGCTGGACACGCGGGCGCCTGCTGAAAGTCAGTGGCTCATCTGGTGAGCCACCAAGAGAAGTATTATGTACATTGGGCGAAGG
>Ga0255049_10000135_pt1 | contig 41835 bp, 75 predicted proteins | sample JV7_2_3_MG_FD_183615 | JGI IMG/M metagenome (GOLD analysis project Ga0255049, IMG submission 183615) | Seawater microbial communities from Jervis Inlet, British Columbia, Canada - JV7_2_3 | ecosystem: Environmental > Aquatic > Marine > Inlet | place: Canada: British Columbia | collected 2016-10-06 | reverse complement strand
GGATTGGGATTCTTTCCCTCTTGCGTTCGATGCTTTTGGTTGGGTCTTGTGAGTATGGGTCTATCGTTCGGGCTGGGATGGATTCGGGATTAGGACCGCTTATCGCTCTGGGGGGCTATGAGTATCGCTTTGCTCTTTTGGGATTTGGGCTTGGGATTCAGACTTGGGATGGGGGGATTTGGGGTCTGGGAGTTTTTTGTTACTAGCGTTTTTATCTCAACCGAGCGGTTTCATTTGGGATTCAGAAAGGACATCCTAAAGCCTGCTTAAACCCTCGCATGGGCCTTGTCGCCCCTCAAAGTGGGAACGTTGGGACTTTTCGGGTGCTTCCAAGAGGCTCGGGGATTTGGCTACCGTAAACCTACCTTAGTAGGGGAGGTACCGATTTTACTAATTTGGGGGATCGTGTCAAGGGGAAACGTGAAAGGGGAATGTGAACGGGGGGTTGAAAAGATTGGGAGACGATTCAAAGGGGATGGGAAAGGGACGTTATTTGTGTGGGATTAGGGTTGGGTTGTTATGGTTGGGGTATGGTCTTAACCAAAATAGAATCGTGTGCTGATTTCAGGCGGTGCATTTGGAGACTTGACGAACTATGGTCCATTCGGCCTGGGGATGTAGACTTTCCAGAGAAACAAGCGCTATGTGAACTCCTATCTGCCCTACTAGAGGCCTATGAGGGGCAGCCTTTCCCTTGGGAAACTGTCTAGGTATGAAATCCTACATGAACACAGACGCCAGATGGGAGACATTCCTAGTTCACCTGGAATATGAGCCCAACCCTGTGCATCACAAGCTGGCCAATGCGGTTAGGGATTTGTGGTGGAATCTTGAAAATGCAGTTGGTGGGCACCTCCAACATCCAACGGCTGGATCGGGTGGTGAGTTGGGTTTTCAACTGTCTTGGCATACGAAAGATTTCTATCTGGACATCGATGTGGGGGAAGATGGGATCTTTGAATGGTTCTGCCAAGATAATCACACCAAACAATCACGTGGTTCAGAAGACGAAAAACTCTCCAATCCCCCTGGGGAACTGATTAGATTGTTCAAAGCGCTGCATTTGGACTGCTAAACCCCCCTGCACGGCTCTGTGGGGGATTTGGGATGGGATTGGGTGTTAGGGGGTAGGTTGGGGCTCAGCAGGGGCTAGGGGGCGTTGTGGGGGTCTATGATGATGAGTTCCGCGAGTGTATCGTACAGGTGGCCGAAGTACTCAGCCATATCAACATCCGACATTGACCGTACTTGCTCGCATCCTGAAAAGGTTTCTTCATCACCTCTAAAATGTCCGTAAATGTCACATCACCCGGTGGACACTTTAAGACAATCACAACCTGGTCTTCCGATACTTCGTAACAAGTAGACTCAATGGCGTCGAATGCAGCGCGCGCTTTTCGGATCCTGCTCCAGTTAATATGTCTTCTCCGGTTGTCGAAACACGATACATGCCATTCTATGGGAGAATCACGGTCGATCCCTTCACAGGCTGGGCAGGACCCTCGGCGTCCAGAATCGTATTTCCATTTAGCTTTTGGCATCTCATCACATCCTCTTTTTATCTACTGTCCACGCTGGGTAGTCTGAAAGCTCCTATCGGGCGGACCACCTGACAACACCCCGCATGCGACAAAGGCGAGTGTTGCAGGTGACATAAATAGAGCTACCAGCCACATAGGCTTCGCCACATTCCACCCAACTACAAAAGTAATAACCGAGAACAGAACTGCTATAGACAACAGAGTTAGAAAAAAAACCTTAACCACAGTGAAAATGAATGTGGGAGAATAACCTTTCCCCCACATTCGAACCGGAACACAAGAGTAATCATCACTGAAATCTTTTTCCGCCTGATAAGCGAGGTATAGAAAGAGTAAGGGCAAAATGTTCATTGTGCGTTTTTATTCCCAATTGGCTGGAATTTCATCTTGGGCAGCGACATTCCGCCGTAATTTCTTGGGTCGACAGAATGCGCCTCATATCCAATCATCGCAGCTTCACCCTCGACCTCGTAAGGGCCAAACTTGAACGTGATTGGAGTAATCCGGTTCTCTCTCATAAAGTCCAAAATCCCGTTTAGGGTCTCGCTGTCTGAATCAAATGCAATCTCGAAGCCCTGGGTTGTATCAAATTTGATTTTCATCTCATTACCTCCACCCTAATAATAACAAGATGGGTCAAAAAAGATGAAGGTTTTGGGTCTTTTTTTGAAAGGGTCAAAAAAAGATTGATATCGTATCCCGCAAGAACTAAGGTGAGCATTAGATCAGGCTACGGAGGAACTAATGCCGAATCATCTAGACCTTGCTAAGTTGGAGCAAATGATTGCAGACCGTAGAGCAATCTCCGCCCAAATGGACATTGAACTCAAAGAGTTAGAGACTATTAGAAAGTATCTGACTGACGACGATGCCCCATCTCCCAAGGTACAAAGCACCCCATCCGCCAAAGCGCCCAAAAAGGAGATGTTGCCGGACCTGTGTTTGAAGGCGCTGCGTGCGAATGACAGCCACTGGTTTACAAGTGGCCAAATCGCGGACCTTTTGCTGTCATTCGGCTGGCGAGACGGACCCAAGAAAGCCTTAGCCTCAAAGATCACAACGGCCATGAAGAAATACAGGGTCAATAGGCCCGTCAGGCTCTATATGAAACAGCACAAAAACAAATTTCTGTTCTGTTGGAGCGCTGGGACAATGATGGATGACGCTATCGTGTAGGTTAACTACTCATAGCCCAGAAAAGCAGAACGCCCCGCAGCACCACTAATGCCAAAGGGCGTCTGGCCGGTAAACAAACCGGCTTGTCGACTTTCCGGCCTAAGATAGGACGTCAACCGCAAAGACATCCTATTATTACTGCCTCAAGTTTGCAAGTCCTCTACCGTGGCTGCACCGTCGTCTCCACAGCAAGGGCAATCCAAATAGGTAATCATATTAACCATCAGTTAGCTCCTTTCGAAGTCTGGCCTGTTCCTTGGAGAATTCCTCCATAATCTCGATGAAATGAGCCTTTTGGTTCTCTAATTCAAGACGATTCTCGGCAATGAAAGACACCAGCGCTGCTTTGAGCATTGCATTCTCAGCCTCAACCGGCCCCATATCGTTGAGTTCTGGGTCATCTTTGGCTGCATTCAACCAAGACTGTAACTTGCTCGCCAGCATGACTGTGATTTCGTTCAACCTCGCCCTGTATTCATCTTCATCCTTGGTTTTTGAGTCTCCCATCTCACTTCTCCCCTGGTTCCAAAACACAGTCTGGGCCTTCCTGAAACTTCAACCGGGACTTGGAATAGGTATCTATGTACCCATCTTTGTTTTCAACCAGACCAACGATGTATTGTTCTCCACCATCCCCTTCGTACATGGATGCAGATTCGTTGAACCATCCATGGAACCAGCCCTCAATATGTCTACTTTTCTCATCTCAGTTCTCCTTTGGTTTCTCAACCGGTTTTTGCATCTCAGCCATTGTCAGCCCCTTTCTTCACCGGAACCATCTCCGGAATGTGCTTCTCAATCAATTTCTGGATACAGACGGGGCAACCCCTGTCCAGTAGGATTTCCCAGGCCCCACCCACTGCGAAATGGAGACGTAAACCAGCCAGGGAATTCAGGCCAGTATCGCTGTCACTACCCTCAAATCCACACTTCGGACAACGAAGGACCGTCTTGGAAGAGTAGCCCATCTCAGCACCCATTATGGTTAGTCGTTTCATCACTTTTCCCCTTCCTTTGGATTCCTAGCCCCCCTGATATGTTCCTGCAAAGCATCCTTTGCCCTCTCCCGTTCCTTCCGGTTCATCTTGGGCCAGCATTGGTCACACAACCGAAATTCCATCTTGTCAGCAACCCACCGTGTATCCCAACCCCTACCACGGCATTCCTTGCAGCTTTTGCGGGCTTTCATGGCTTTGGTCTTCCTATCTGGTGACGAATTGATTTCATCCAGGAAGTTTGAAAACTTGAATTGGCAACCATCACAAAGCCCGATGATTCCACTACCAGGAAGTTCTAACCAGCCGGTTGCAATCTCAGCCCCACATTTGGAGCACTTTTCGTCTGTCTTGGGATTTCCCATTTCCATCCCCTTTCGTAAAAATCCAACCCTCAGAGCATCCAACACAGTTGCTATTCAGAATCTGTCTCAGCCTTGGATTCCCAATGTTCACAGTAGCCTTGGGGGTTTACCATCTTGCAGACAAACCCTTCCAACCCTGTGTCTAGTGCGGTCACCCACCCATCAATGGCATCCCACCATTTTGCATCTTCGTGGTAGCAGTACCGTGGCAAAAGCCTTCCGGGGGCATGTTCGTCTAGGCTCTTGTCGAACTCACACCACTTACAATCCCCACAAGGTCTACGTTCTTTCTCAGTCATTCCGAATCTCCTTTGCAATGGTCAGCCCTGCATTCCTCCAACCGTCTGCACTGACAGATGTGTTCCCCATACTTCTCACAAAACTCATCTCTCACCATGTAGGGGCACGATGGTTCACAGTCATCACCGTCAAACCGTGGCTTTCCCGTTCCCTTGGGACCGTTGAACATCTCGATTTCAAAACCATAGCGGTATTCTTCAACCATCAGGATTTGTCTTTGGGGCTGAGATGCAGGCCCTTTTCAATCTTGTCAGCCAGGACTTCGGTTGCCAGCGCCAAATTGTAAAGACCGTTGGTGTTCCCATCCATCTTGGATGCATAAAATCTGCAACCTTTGGCGTCTTCTCTCAAAAAACCCACAATCAACACCCGCTCATCACTTGGGGCCAACGGTCTATCAGACTCAACCCCCTGGTAATCTTCCCTGAGCTTTGAAATCACATCATGCATCGGTGTCTCATGATGCAGACCCATTGCTTCACGAATCTGTCTGTATACGCTCAGAAGTGAATCCACTGCATCTGTCAGTTGCTTTTTTTCATCGGCTTGTGGCCTTGTTTCCGGTCTGGATGTCTTCGGGGGGTCATTCACACCACCCTTGCTCATTCCTTGGCCGTTTTCATACAGCATTTTTTCAGTTTCAGTCATCATCCCTCCTTTGGGGTGGTCTGGGTGGTGGTGCCCCAATGCCTACGCCTCGACCACCACCGAAGATAGAGATCCCAATATCCCGGTCAGTTCTCATTGATGGTCTAGTTTCGCCCTTTTCGACGTAGACAACCCTCCCCATCTTGGTTGTGCTGGCCCCTACGATGTAACCGACAATGAAACCACCGATTGCCGCAATTATCGCTAATATCTCAGTTTCAATCATCATCCCAACCCCTTTCATGGTCGCCTACTTGTCATCAACTCCAACATAGGAATCTGGGGTGAATCCATGGGCCATGGTTGCACAAATGCATGCAGAGCCAACATCACTCTCCCAAGTATCACCTGAAACAGACGCCAGCCCTTGCAAAGCAGCATTGAACGTATCCCACCACATCTCTTCGCGCCTTTGTTCTCGGTCTCGATCTGCGTAAAAGTTACCCATCAGATTTCCCCTTTTCCCCCAGCCTTTCCTCAACCCTGGCCAGGACATCATTGGTGATTCCGATAACCAGCTTGGCTATGAAATCGTTGAATCCTGCCTTGATTCCCCCACTGATTGCCCCAATCAGATAATCAGCTGGCAGAATATTATTGGGCAGTTCAGTTGATTTTGTTTCGTTGTCTGACATTTTCACTCCTTTTCGGTTCTATCGTGATAATCACGCCATGCATCCAGCTTGATTCTGGCGATGGCCTGGGCTGCATCAATCACATCACCCAAACACCTGATTGGTTCATCAACCTCAGATAGTGCATGAACAGCAATAATCTTGTTCAGAATCTCAATCTCTTCCCTGACCGGCCAAAGGATGGATTCCTCTAGTTCTGTGTCATCAGTCATCTTTTTCACCCTCCAAAACCCTTGAAAGCTCAGAAAGTTGAACCTTCACCATGTCTGTGGTGTGGTTGTATATCCAGCATTTGAATCCATGCTTTTCACAGATTTTCTTCACTGCTGTCTCAAACGCCTTGTATTCCTTCCAATCACCACCGTCTTGGGGTTCGTCCATTTTCACGTCCTCCGATTTCACAGAAATCATGGCATCTCTCATTCGCTGGTGGCTTTCCCAACGTTTGATGTCTTTGTAGTCTTGGCTACCCATCTTCATCCTCGCTGCACAGATGAATTACTAGGTGGTGGTCGAAATCTTCCAAATCTCCATTTTCCCTGATGAATTGCTCAGCATCGGCCAGCGTGTAGAATTTTCCCAACTCTTCCTCATGTTCGACCGTCTGCCTCAGCACCTCATAAACTGGGGTTTTATCGGCGTTCATCTTCACCCTTTACGGTTTTGTATGTGTATCCCATGGCCTGCAAAATTGGGTCTGGTAGGAATACCGCGCTGGATTGTGCTTCTTTGGATGTAACCAGAATCCCTGAATACTGGGATTCTCTCCAGGCCCAACCACCACCCTTCACTTGCAATGCGGTTGATTCACCTGCCTTGATTCGCTGAATTTTCGTGTCTGCCATTATTCGTCCTTTTCTGGTGGTTTGGGCGGTTCTGGTTGCTCAATGGATTGAGACCAGCGGTATTCCTTTAAACCCTCTAATTCTTCACCCTTCGCAAATCGAACCGCAATTGGACGATTCCATTCGTCCATCCAAAAAGATCTGCTTATCCACCAGTAAATTCCGTCCGACCCTGGCGGTTCCCTTGTCCAATTTCCCATCCCAAACCCCTCTCTTTGAATGTTTCACGTGAAACAATCTGATTATTGCGCCAGCATCCCCTTGATTTGATTGACTTGAAACAGCCCACCCCCACGTGTTCTGAACTTGGTGACATTCAGAGCCTTTGCAATACTGGATAGCGTTCTGCCTTCCAAATGCATTGCTTGGGCGGAACGAATAACCCTTTGCTCAGCTTCGTGCTTTTCCAACTGGCTGCCATCCTTGGAGACCTTGTAACCGTATCTGGGCTGTCCACCTGTGTACTGGCCTGATTCCCTCATATGGGCCATGGTTGAGCTTACGCGTTCACCCGTGGCTTCCCGTTCCCATTGGGCCACCGATGCCAGGATGTTGACCACCAACCGGCCTGATGCCGTGCTGGTATCGATGGAATCATTCACTGCAATCAGCTGGTATCCAGACCGGGGGTTGAAATATTCCGCCATCAGACGCCCCATATCGGCCACTGAACGACTCAGCCGATCCAACTTCATGGTGAGTAACCCGGTTGCTTTGCCTGATTTGAGGTCTGCCAGGGCCTGCTGTAACGCTGGCCTATCTAGGGATTTGCCAGACAACCCAGCATCCACGTGGATTCCCACCAGATCTAGTTCATACAGATTTGCATAGGCTTGCAACTTCGCTCTTTGTGCATCCAGGCTGTGGCCCTCATCTGCCTGTTTTGAAGTGCTGACCCTGATATACCCGATGATTTTTGACATCTGAAACCCCTTTCAATGTCGGATTATTCGTCTTCGAACGTTTCTATTTTGTGTACCACGCCGACTTTTCGCAGAACCGTGTCGGCCAATCGCCCCTGTCTCTTTCTCTCGTCGTTCTGAGCCTGGATGCATGCAGAGCTTCTGAGCGGTGTTCGAGAATCTTTTGACTTTAATTCTTCACCAAACAGATAGCATCGAGGTTCTAAAACCCCTAGGAAATCGCACATTCCGCACGATTCCACCCCACAATGCAAAATCAATCTGGGGAGAATTGCAAAAGCCATTATTCGAAAATATCCACGCCACTGCCTGATTTCTTGGCAGCCCGTTTGAGTAACACCATGGCCAACTTGAACAGCAGTTTTGCAATGGGGCCTCGAAGGGAACCACCCACCACCAGAACAGCAATCACCCCCTCTGGGAGATTGTCATCCTTCCATTCACCGAAAAGTCGTTCTACTGCCGATTTTTCAATCGTCACATATTTTCCATCCAACACTTCTTCGCCCATTTCATCCATCCATTCTCGAAATAGTTTCCGATTTTCTGCCTGTTTTTTTGGATCCCAACTGTTTTCAAAGGTAAACATGGGCCCCGGCCTAACCCCCACCAACCGTATTTTGTGACCGTTATTCATCGCCTGTTCTCGGTTTCAAACCCATCAGGACGTCGTAAGCCGCTGCTGCCCACTCTACGTTGTCGCGACTCTTGGACAGGTAATCCAGAATCCGATGAGGCATATTCGCAGTTTTGTAGAAACCGTAGGCCTCGTTGTATTGTTCGTTGTCGAACCTCATCGGTTTCGTTCTGGTTGGAATTGATACCTGAATAACATCATCGAGTTTTGATTTGCTCACAGGTTCCCTTTCATCATCTACCCTAAACCAACTATAACAACCCGTCCGTTTTTTGTTGCATCCCTGAACAAAAAAGTCATCTCTTTTTGAGAGACTTGATGGTTTCCCTGAACCTAGCAGCATCCTTTTCACAATCTTCCAGCCTGGTTCTCAGTTCATCCAACTGGAAACATCGAAGGGTCATTTCAGCCAGCACAGCATCATTCTCATTTTTCAATCGAACGTAATCATAATCCATCCGTTCGATTTCGCGTTCTGCTGCCAGGGCTCTTTGCATCCATGAATTTGTGATTGAATCGCTCATTGTTGAATTCTTTCCTAGTATCCATCCCTTGGATTTTCCGGGGGGTAATTCGGCTGGCTTGGTTGCTCTGCCAGATTATCAAACCGGTTGTATTGACCCCAAAATTTGAGTTTGACCGTCCCAATGGGGCCAGAGCGCTGTTTTGCAATGATGATTTCTGCAATCCCTTCACTGTCAGTGTCTGGATGGTATACCTCATCACGATACACAAACATGATTAGGTCAGCATCTTGTTCAATTGCCCCTGATTCTCTCAAATCTGACATCTTGGGGCGTTTGTCGGGTCTGCTTTCGAGGCCCCGATTGAGTTGAGATAGGGCAATGACTGGGACTTCTAACTCTTTGGCCAGGGATTTCATTGAACGGGAAATGTCTGCAATCTCTTGTTCACGGTTGCTGATTTGACGCCCCCCACCCTTGGTTTGCCTGCTACTCATCAGTTGGAGATAATCCACCACAATCACCCCCAAATCATGATCCTTGGCCAATCTTCGAGATTTTGAGCGGATGTCATATGGGGTCATTGGGGATTTATCGAAAAAGTATATTGGGTGTTGTGAGACTTCTGCTGTGACTTTGACCATTTTTCTCATGTCGTCTGGGCTGAGATTATTTGATCTCATGTTTTGGGCGTTTATTCCCCCCTCAGAGCACATGACCCTTTTAACTAGCTCTTCACGTCCCATTTCCAGACTGAAAACAATGGATGCTTTCCCTGTCTGCTGAGTGAGATTAGTTGCAATGTTGACCCCAAGGGTGGTTTTGCCCATGGCAGGACGGCCAGCAACGATAATCAGTTCCCCTTTTCTGAATCCGTTTGTCATCTTGTCGATTTCATCAAATCCAGAAGTGTGGCCAGACATCCTATCCCCACGTTGGCAGGCCTGTTCTACAGACTTGAATACATCGGGGGCAGATTGTGCAAAGCTGACATAATCCGTTGATTGCTTGGTGTTGGTGGCATCATGGATCGCCCGTTCTGCTGCATCCAAATAATCTGTAACATCATCAACCCCAGCTAGACCCTCGGCTGCCAGGGATTGGCTGGTTGATATTACTCGCCTGATTGCAGCCTTTTCTCGCACGATTGCAGCATAATGCTCAACGTTTGCAGTCACTGCCACTGCATCCATCAATTCTGAGATGGCCATGACACCACCGGCTTTTTCAAGATTGCCGTTATCTTTGAGGTCATTTCCAACGGTTACTGGGTCAGTTGGCAGCCCTTGTGATGAGACTCTGACCATGGATTCAAACATCAGCCTGTGTGCAGTGACGTAAAAGTCCATAGGCTCTAAGAGGTCCAACAAGGCCCCTAGAACGGCGTTATCCACAAAGACAGCCCCCAGTGTGGCTTTTTCCGCTTCTGGGCTGTAAGGGGGCGTTCTGGGCTCTTGTGCGTGCATTAGAGGCTGGTGAAAGGGGAAAGACGCCCCCTGGCTTTCACGGGGGCAACGCGAAAGGGGGTGCGCTGCTTGAAAACCAGGGGGCTGGGGTTGACCATGGATTGGAAAAGGGGGTTGAGGGAACCAACCCACGGCCAAACGCTCACACAACGGCCTAACACCAATCGATGTGGTTTAAAAACATGCAGTGCAAAGTTGGAGAATTGCCCCGATGGACACCATGCCCACCGGTTATCATCTGGGGTAGCGCTTCGGACACTTTGCACTGCACAAGGTTTTTGAATCATGGTTTTACTTTTCGGAAGTTTTTCCAGGCTGGGCATTTGGATTGGGTACATCTCACAAAACGCAAGGGCACCGCTAGCCGTGCGTATTGGTCACATGACCACCATTCCCGGCCGCAAGGATGTTGGCGGGCTCGCACCATCCCGCACCACCCCCGGAACGTCTCAAAGGTCATCTTTCTGGATTCAGCCATTGCACCCCCACGGGGATCCATCCTTGCAAAACGAAACAGATTCCGAATAGTAACCGTTTGACTCTCCATACCATCGAATTGTCACACTGCCCTTGACGGTTGACAGCTTGTAGAACGTCCAAGTCCATGAATCCTGCCATTCTTTCTCGGGAACCCCCTTTGGATTCTCGTCTGAATTGCTTACTTCTTCGGCCAACAGTATCGGTGAACCTATGAGATCATCCAGATCCCCGCAGATGTCTTCAACATCAGCGTTTGCACATCAATCTTGTTCGTACCACATCGAGTACACAGTACCGTCTGCCGAAGTGAAGGCCCCTTGACCATCACCAACCGCCAAATCAATTTTGGTCAGAATCTTACCTTTGAGACTTGAAAACTCACACACTTGGAACCCCTTTCAATCAACCCCCGATTTACTAACTATTTACATCGGAACTAGTCACATCAATCAGTGGGAAAGTCCCAGTGAAATCCTCTCTCAACGGCGTTTGCAGCAAAATCATAAATTTTCGATGCTGTCTCATTGTGGGTAATTCGCAAACGCCCATTGGTGGTATCTTCGCGAATGGATTCATTGGCTATTCTTGTGTTGAGTGACTGCCTACGCAAATACGCCACAATCGCCTCGCGCTCATCACTGGCGTTTTTATCTGGTTTTTCCACTGACAACCCCTTTCATCCCCCAAGGTTAAAAACAACCTGCTACGGTCAGACTGTGGGGGGCAGTGGATTGACCGTAGCAGGCTGAAAGAACTATAACGGGCCACCCTTTTTTTTGCGTTTGTATTTTAAAAAAGTTTCATCGATGGGTTTATCTGTGGACATGGGCAAAAACAGATAATCCTGCAAAGCCTTGATTGCAGATTCAAAACCCCATGCACACACAGCCCGGTAATTCATCGCCGCCATGGATTCCAGCCAGGCGGTCTGGGTTCCGGCCTTGTCGAGGTATCCCCCCACCTTTTTCATTTCGAGGTAGAGCCCATGGTATCCACCCCTAGGGCATGGCCAGCAGATGTCTGAGACACCTGGTTTCACCCCTTCGGCTTTGAGTTTGCGGGCAACCCTGACATCCCTGTGACCACCGTTGGGGATTGCGTGCATGGTGTGCAACTCGGGAAATCGCCCAAGCATGTAGCCAGCCCATTCAAACACAGCCTTTTGGTGTTCATGTTCGTTCACAACGAACCCTCATCCAGTTGCCGCTCCACCACTCTCAGAAGCTTCTCACCCCTCGATAGTCTCAGCATCTGCCACGGGGACATACCATCCAGGTTGGGCTGTTCTCGGTGCAACCACTGCCCAAACTTTTGAGGGGCTTCACTGTGAAACTTCTCAGCCAAATAGAGCGCCTGTTGACCATCCTGTATCGATTTGGCGATATTGGGCCAGCGCATCACTTCCACCTCAACCTTTCCATCCAGTAATCCCAATCGGGTGGGGCTGGCCCCATGTTAAGCGCTGCCTCGATGTCCACCAATGGATCGCGATAGTTATCCTCGGACCAAAGGCGTTCAATCTCAGCCGTTCGTTCTTCCGACGATTGGATGTGGGGCACTGCCCCTGTTTCGCGATAGTGGTCCTTTAGAAATTCAGCCTCTAATTCAGCGTTGGACAGCCTGTGCTTTCCAACCAACCACCATTTTCTGGGGGTTATCACAGCGATGTCCACAATGGTGGTGGGCCAAGCTTCCCGGTTCTCTCGCGCTCCAACCTGTCCAACTCGTCCCACATTTCGAAAGTCTTTGTTGTTTTCCTATACGCCCCGATGAAGAATACCGTCGAACAAATACAGGCAAGGATAGCAATCGAAAGCAGTGCTACATCAAACATCACTTCCCCATCCCTGTCCCATCCAACCGTGTTTCCAGCCCCTCAGCCTCTCGTTGCTCTGATTCAAATTCCCATTGAATAACTGGTTCCCACACAACCCCAGTCCCCTTGCAGGCCGGACAGGGTTGTTCGATTGGGCCACCAGTGAAAACGTCATCTCCTTTGACCGTGGTCATTCCATCGCATACCGGGCATTTGTGTGGCGTGCTCATGGTGTCTCCTTTTTCCGTCTCTCCAACTCAGCCTCTAGTTGCTCAGTCAGGGCCTTCAAACGGTCCATGTCGCTTTGCAGCTGGCGTTTTTTATCCTGGGCTTGGTCTCTCATGAATTCCAATTCTTGGGTGCTTTTGGTGCGGAATTGCATAATTGTTCAGGCCAACGTCTTTGCATCGATGTATTCGTTCAAAGCATCCTGAACCTTTTGGGCCAAGTCTGGGTCATCAGGCTGGGCTGCAATCCCTGAATCCCTGGCTTCCCTTTCGGCCTGTTCTTTTCGGATTGCTTTGTTTCGCTCGATGGACGGATGCTCAAAGCCATCAGGAACCACAACCTTTTTATCCAAATCGCTTTTGTGGCAACGCTCAAATTGACACTGGATAGTCCCAGTTTGGCTGACATGGATGTTGCCCAACTCAATGGCCTTGTCGATGAATCGGCGGAACCGTCCATCAAACTCAACCTTGAAATTATGGGCTGCGTTGTAAATCCTATCCAATTCTTCACCGTAGACATCTGGGAGAAGTGGGGCTTTCAGCCTGTTGATAAAACCCTTTAGATTGACCCTGGCTTCCTCGGTGCGGGCTTTGAGCATGTTGCGGTCGTGAATCTGCCCCTCAGTCAAACCCTCATGGCTGTCAGGCTTGTCTTTGGCGTTGCCAAACCAACTATCGAGATACTGGCCAATCTGGTGTGGTCTCTTGCGCTGGCCAGCCGTGGCCATATCGTTTCGTTGGGCTGCCTTGGCAATCAACGGTGCTGGGTTGGTGACATGCTTGTGATTGGCCCTGAGTCTCACAGCCCAGACCCTAGCGTCTTCCTCGGATACATCGGGCCAGTGTTTGAGTATCGCATCCCTGGTTTCTTCTGATTCGGGTTTGAGATTTCCAGACTTTGAGGGTGTGGGCTCTGGTACCTGTTTTTGATGTTGTGCTTCTACCTCGTGCGCGGGTGCATGTGCGCGCTTCGGATCTCTCTCTTCTCTTCTCCTTAAGTCTCTTCTACTCTCTACCGTTCCGTTCTGTGACGAGACGTTCCGTCCCAGTTCCGTCCCAGTTCCTTTCTCGCTAACACCTTGTTTTTGTTTGATTTCGTTTTCCGATTCTTTCTGTTCAATCGGCTTTGGTTCTTTTTTGTCCGTTTCGGCTGTTTTGGACTTTTGCTTATCTCTCCAACGGCGTTTTCTCTCGTTTGAGGTTGGGTCAATCTGGTGTTTTTCATAGTTGGGAATGAACGGCTGGCCGTCGACAATTTGAACCAGCCCAAGCCTTTCACATGCTTTCATTGCCTTTTTGATTTCATCGATGTTGAAGGCAATATTCCTTGATATGTGTTTGGCATCCCAGAATTTATCACTCAGTTCACCACCCTTGGCCCGCTCTTTTGCGCTGCACAATGCAAACATCCAGACACAAGGGCCAACCCCCCCCGTCTCATCAATCAGATCCATAATGTCTGGGTTTCGGAACACACCTGTATCTAGTTTCAACCAAGGCATGGGCAAGCCCTTTCTCCAAAAAAGAGGGTGCACCCAGGGCCTAGATAAGAGACCCCAGGTGCACCCACAATTTGATTTGAATTTTGGAAGTTTGTTTTTTGAATCATCAACACAGCCTTATCTTCTGTGTCCAACCAGAATCACACTAACACCATTGGATGGTGAATCAAATAAAAGAGTAGGCGCACCCAGGCTTGCCCTCCCAGGCACGCCCACACAAGGTCTAATCATCATCCTTGAGATTGAAAGTGACTGATCGGATCATGGGGAACCCATAATGTTTTTTCATCTCTACTAACCTGTGCTCAATTGCTGCATCCATGGATTCCTCCAATCTATCCCTTTCGAAAAGGTCTCTTGCAGCCCCCAGCCAGCACCAAATGTCTGGCGCGTTCCATATTCCTCTAGGAATCCAACCTTCTCCACCACCGGATACTTGAGTTACCGCCATCAAATACTCGTTGCACATTGCAGCCAATGCACCGGCCTTCATCACATTCTCTTTTTGATAGTAGTCAAAAGGCAATCTGTAATACGGACCCATTGTTTCTGATTTTCCCATCATTCTTTCCTTTCAAAAAAGGGCGGGCCAGGGGAAGATGAGACCAATCAAAAAACCCGGCCCGCCCAAGGGTTATTTCTTTAGAGTATTCATCTCTATTATCTTATAGATGTCCTCATCTCTAACTGGTTCGAAGTCCCGCGCATCCAGTCCAACATTGATGATAGTATGACCGCGTTCGGTTTTCATTTCTTTCCAAAGGTCATGGACGTGGCCACACAGCAAAACTGGGTTCCACACCATGTTTGATGCAACGGCTGGGTCGTGCGCCAAATTACAATGTGGGTAGTCACTGGTTACATAAGGATAGTGGACCGTTTCAAATCCTATATCCTTGTAGTGTTCGGGTCGCATCCGGTCGTGATTTCCCATTACAAAATGTTTCTTCCCATTCAATTGCTGAACAACGTTTCCGACCTTTTGAAGATGTTCGCTACCCAGTAGCGTCAAATCACCTAGAATCCACACCTCATCATGTTTGCCAACATATCTATTCCACCCATCCTTGATGGCATCGTGCATTTTGTCGATGTTCTCAAATGGTCTAGTGCGGGAACAATAATCCAATATGTTCCTATGGAACAAATGTAAATCAGCTGTGAAAAAAGTTGACACTATTTCTTCTCCAACTCTTCAATGCGCTCAGTCAAATCTTTAATGATTCTTATCGCGCAATCACCAGCCCCCTCGCTTTTAGAAGGCTCACCATCGACCTCCGACATGATGAATTCTGCCAGTTTTTCTATTTGATTACTTCCCATTGTTTGCTCCTTTTTCTAGTTGTTGAATCCGCTTCGCATTCTCTTCAATGCCAACCATGTTCTTTGCAACAAACTTGGCCAGCACGGAAGTTAACGCCTTTGCAAAAGCTTCTGGTTGCCCACTGAACTTCTCAGCCTCACATTGCATGTAGTCCAATAGATTTTCCAGTGATTCAATTGCGTGCTGTGTTTCTTGGTCAGTCATTGTAATCCAACCCCTTTTGTTCACCCGGCCCGCCTGCATCCTTTTTCTTTTCCTTTGGGGTGCTGGCTTTCTTGCTTGGCTTCTCAGCCTTTGTGGGTTCACCTTTGGTCTCTTCCGATGCAACCTCAGTTGAGAACTGTGAAAACTCAAAATAGTCTTCACGTTTGCCCATGCCAGTTTTGAGAGAGTTGTATATTGAACGCAAGTCAGGCAGCTGTTGCGGTACCATTGCAGACAGTGGGTGTTGCAACCTTTGCTCTAACATGTCGATGGTGACACCAACCTTTTCAAATGCAATCGTGAGATCTCTCACTGTATCCTCAAAAGGAACTTCACCACTTTCCATCGTTTTTTTGCATTGCTCGCGTGCTTCATCAATGACATCCCTTGGAATGATTGACTCCAGGCAGGCCCTGACCCTACGCTGAGACATGTTCGCAATCAATTCATACTTATCCCGGTCTGAGGTCAGTGCAACGTTACCACCGCGCTTCTCTCTCACGTGTTGAACGGCAAAGCACTTTCTGACCTTTGTGTTGTTCTCCAAGTCCCAAGCATAGGCTTCAACTTCCGTCTCAGTTGCGGTCTGTCGCACTACCTTGAATCCAAAATCAAGGTTGCCCCATTTGGTAGCAATGGCTTCCAAGAGTCTGATGGTTGGGCCAATGATCATGTTTCCACCACGTCTATATGCAAACTCTGCATTTTCAGCAAACCCAACTCTGGCGCAAGTCTTAGCGATTGAAGCAATGGCTTTCAATTCGTTTCTGGGTCGATGCTGAGCAACCACAAGCGCTGCTTGCACTTCGCTCACTTCACGGGCCACTGATACGTTTTCCATTGCAGAGCCAGAACCACCGGGGGTGGACATAGACATTTCCTGTTTGTTCTTTGCCAGGCTGTCAGTGGTGGCCACCTCAATGTTTTTGTAGTCGTTCATTTGCTACCCTTTCTTAGTCTCTCGACTTCTTTTTTGAGTTCTTTTATCTCAGCGGCTAGTTGTTCTGACTCTATTCCGCTTCTGCAATCATCACATTCAGTAGACAACAGAGTCGCAGCCTCGTCTGCTTTGATTCTCATCTTGTGCAGTTCTGATTTGTACCACTGGGCGCACAGGTTGTGCGCATCGTGTGAGCATCCATAACCCCACTCATTTTTTGTGCTCGATTCACAATCAAGTCTACAACACGCAAGACCGCCTTCAATCCTTGGTTCAATCTTCATCACTCCCCCTTCTCAGCGACATCCCTAGCCATGTCTTCTAGGTGCTCAACCATTCGACAAAGACTGGCGGCGGCAGCATTCAACGCAGAGAACGACCCCATACGGCAGATATTCAAAACACACTCGTCGGAAGTGAAAAGTTTTACCCTGGCTCGGTTGTCCTCATACTCGTCAACCTCGACAGTCAACTTCGTTCCTGGAATGTCCGTGTAGGTTTTCATCACTCCCCCTTCCTCAATCGCTCCAACTCACATCGAGCTTCGGCGTGTTCTTTGGTTTCTGTATCTGGACGTTCTGCAATGCAGAGCTTTTGTTCTGCCATCTCTATTCTAAATTTGTCACTCGCTTCTTTTGCTACGATGGTGGTGTCTATTACAAAGGCGGCAAACAAACCAAACATCAAAATCATCATAGATACAGAAAAAATAGGTAACCAGTTTTCACGAATGAGTTTCTTCATCTGTCTTGCCTCAATCGCAAAAGTTCACACCTCATCTTTGTATGCTTCTCGGTTTCACCATCTGGCCGTTTCTCAACGCAGAGTTCCTGTTGAACGTCTAGTAGGCGTTCATTCCAATCTGGTCTGGTTGATGTGAAATAGGTTATACAGCAAGAAGCGATCCCAACTATTACCCCCAGAATATACCATTTCAATTCTTTAGACATTCGGCAACCTCCTAAGCCTGTCCGGTATCCATTCACAACTGCCCCACCATCCACACCAATTGGGGGAACAATTCCATGCATCGGATGCAGCCGGTCCAATGTTGCCAGAATCGATTTCTTTAATCATCAGATTCAGTTTCATAATCAAGATCCGAAAATCATCATCATCCCTGGTGGTCTCGATTTGCTGACAGTATGGGTCTTTGGTTTTGACCAATACATCATACACGAATTTGTCTGGATATTTTCCCGTCTCCATTTTAACAAGCTCGCGATATAGGGGGGGCTGCAATTCCTTGTCAGCCTTGGCTTGGTTCCATTTCGATTTGCTTGTTTTGGTGTCTCGAATGACGTGATTGGCATCTAGGCAATCAATGATTCCAAGCAATGGAACATCCAACCCATCTGGCAGAAAATCAATCTTCTTTTCAACCAATACCGGCTGAATCGTTGGGGCCAAGTCAGCATGCCAAGCTTTGGTCAATGCAATGGTTTGGTCTTTACCTGCCCCCATTATCTTTTGGGCCTTGGTTGCATCTTCACGATTGAAGAAAACACCGCCCTTTTTCAATCGCTCATCATATGAAGTTGAGGCTGCATCCAATACATCTTCCAATGGTTTATCAACACCAGAAAACACTTTATCTTTCAAATCAAACTCAACGCCACCATGCACGCCAGAGCCAATGTGGGCTGCAATCCCAGGGGGTAGTTTTTCACCCAACACATAACGGTTGAACCATTGCTGTCTGCAACGTGTCCAAGTCCCATACTGGCTGATTGAGATGTGGGTTAGGTCTGTCATTTTGATTCTAGAATTGTCACTATTCTTTTGAGAAGCTGTCCGTATTTCTCAGTCGCTGCTCTTTCTATTGCGATGCATTTGACCAGATAGGAAATGTCGGCCATTGCGATTGCAGGGATGGAATCAATGAATGGATTTCTTCTGGACTCCATGTCTGAAATCATCTCATCAACTAATTCCTTCACTCTTTTTTCCAAAAAACAATCCCCTTTCATCCCCAACCTCTACCCACAACAATAACGGCCAACCCCAAAAAACTCACAAAAAAATGACTACTCTGATTCTTTTTCTTCGTGTGGTGGAAGTGCTTCATATTCAGCATCAATTGATGATTTGGAAGCCAACTCACGTGTTCTCTCAGACTGAATCAGTTCAACGATGTGGGCTTGATCCAGACCGCCCAACACCATCATGACATTTTCATCTAGAGCCACTGAGATGTTGACCCGTGTTTCAGCTGGTACCTCTGTACCTTGAATTTTCATCAACAATTCTTCGAACTTTGCAACGGCGTTCCAACCCCTGGCATCCTTGGCATCTTCAATGTGCCTGAACAGTCGCTTCTGGGCTGCATGCCCGTCATACTTTGCACGGCTGGTGGCTTCCTCTTGCCACACCTCATAAACCTCTTGGATAAGCTGCTGCACCCCCCTTTCTTTCATCCCAAAGCCAGGTGTTCCATCTGGCAGATTCTCACCGCTGGTGAAGATCTCAATCACCTTGTCATGGGAAACCCCGTTGGCCAGTAGGGATTCCATCACTGAACGCCTACGCCTTGATTCATGGGCTGGGATAGTTGGGGGTCTGGGACGGGCGGGAACATTCGGCTTGTCCGTCTCATCATCCTTTGCCAACTCTGTGGTTGGCTCTACAGTGTTTTGTTTTTTCTCAGACACAGAATATCTTCATTCGCTTCAATCAGTTCTAGGATCTTGTCAGCCAGCCCATCTGGGTAATCCTGGTTGCGTAACACAAAGGAGATAATCCACCTTTTTTCTATGTAGTGAAAAAACCGGCCAAGCTTGCGCTCATTCAAATCAATTGCATCCACGCCCCACTTCACCACCTTTTCCAACTCGCTATACTGCCCACCAAGGGCATCTTGGGCCTTGTCCATGGCCCTTTTGAGCCGTGCATTTTGGGCCTTTGTGGGTGGGGGAATTTCCGTCATTACTTTATAGGGGGGTATTTCCAAAGAGCATCTTTGACTGACTCTGGTTTTTTGTCGTAGTCAGCTTTTTCTTTAGCCAGCTTCATCTTTTGACGGGTGGCAGCAACCTTTTCGTCCATCGATTGCTCAGCGATTATTGGTAGACACGTACCACTCCTATCATCAAACGGAACATGGCCCGGGGTTGCCTCGATGAAGCCTGGAATGTTGGTACCGTATTCCTCAACAGGGACACCATCCAACGTCCACACTCCCAGCGCGCGGCGTTCGTTGCGCACGATTTTGGCGGCGAGGGTCGATGCGGGGTTTATAACCCGCTGGCTTACCCCTTCCAGGTAAGCATCATCATATAGGACAGAATTTATGCGAAAAAGCCGCAAGAAATCTTCGTGGTCTTCCGCGTGGAACACCTCCACCGTCTCAGCATACCGCTCGGCCAGCACTTCACCGGCGGCGGCTTGCTTTTCTGGACTATTTCTAACACTGGATTGTAAAATCCTTTCAAGTTCTCCATCAGTGACTTTGGTTGCCGTCATTCTAAAATATGCGATATGATCAGAGTGTGCCCGTTCGTTCCACCTATCCGGCTTTTTCACTTTGCCATCTTCGACTTTGCCTACTATATCACTCATTTATTCTTCCTCTTCTGTTCTGCGCTCTGGAAGCGAGCTTCCTCAAGTATCTTCTTCAATTCATCCAGATGGCCGGAAAGACGTGAGCAGTTTCCCAATGCCTCCTTGCATCGAGGTAAATACACATCGTTGCACGCGTGCAGTCGCCTTTCCTGCGCCAGGCATATCTCGATCTTAGGTTCACACTCTTGGAGTTTCTCCGTACACTCCTTCAGCTCGATCTTGGTGTCAAAAGATGCCTCGACCCCCATTTGTCTGCCAATGGCAATACCGATACCTACTCCTATGCCCATCCCAACAATTATCCCAAGAAGCATCATCGAAGAACGTTCGAACACAGTTGCAGTCATTCGTCTTCCTCTTCATACTCTCGCTTCACTATCTCCGTCTTATATGTCCACTTCGCCCAATGACCGCAATGGTCGAAAATCCAGCAGCTTTTGTCGACCCGTAGATGTGCAAGAAAATTTCGCAATTCAAACGATAGCGCCCCCCGACAATCGACGCAGCCCTCGCCCTGCACATTTTTCCACCCCAAACAAATCGGACACTGTCTTTCGCTCATGACTTCCCCTTTTGTTGATACAATTTCCACACTACAACCATAACAAACAATCCCCAAAACCGTGGGAAACCCTAACCGCGTGACTAGATTCGTAGCAGATAAGATGTTGAATGGCCGGTAAGAATGTTGGCCAATGTCGCGCCAGCCCCCCAGCCAAGCGATTAGAATCAAACACCATTTTGTGGTTTTTTCGGTCTGAGGTCAACCACACAAACTAATTCGCCCTCTGGATTGTGTGTGATGTTGATTCTCATATCCATATCTTGGGCCAGTTCCAACTTGCACCAAGGGTCATCTCTCAGACTTTGGGCAGGGATGGTTTCCTCTTGTGCGTGAACATCGAGCACCTTGGGTCTTTTCCACATTCCAACCGTCCTAAGCCCTGGGATGATTGCTACCACCTTGGGGTCTTTGCCTTTTCTTGGTGGCAACTGTCTGGTTCTGCCTTCCGGGGGAACAACCGGGGGCAGATTGGTTGTGAAGATTTCACCCTTGGGCGTAACCGCTCTGGGGGGGTCATGACCCACCCTTGCTCGCCAGCTTTTCACCGCTTCTGACATTTGACCACCGCCCTTTTGACTGGCTGATGTGGTGGGCAATTCTTTGGTCTCTTGGAGAAACAAAGTCCGGTTGGGTGCTGGTACCTTTAGAGCGTAGCCCAGACGGGTGATTCCATATTCGGTGAATTCCTCCAACTTGAAATTCTGCACGATTTGCCGAAGTTTGGTCATGTGACCATATGATATTTTCAACTCTTCAACACAGAAATCCTGGATGGTTTCATAGGCCTGTTTGCCGTCCTTTGTTCTCAGCTTCCACAGTTTTTTGTTTGCTATGTTGTCCAACTCTTCTGCCACATGATAGGTATGCACCCCTGACAGTCTCAGCGACTCAGCAAGCCGTTTGCCGTCCCTTCCTATGGCTTCCAAAGCTTTGTCTAGGTCAGCTTCTTTATAGAGTTGCAAACCCACCAGAGCACCCATGGCCTCATCAGGTTCACCCGCCTCAGAATCAGCATCATCATCGGTTGGATCCAACACCTCTTTGAGCGGTTGTTTGAAGATTTCCATCTTTGAATCATCTGGGTCTGGTATCTCAGAATCTGTGGATTCATCGCCAGAAAGAATAGCCCCATAAAACACCCCATCGTTGTCACCACAGAAAGGGCAACAATCAAGAATTGCGTCTGAGATACCGTTGCAAACATCACACTGGGCTAGGTCCAATTCTGGCGTATCTAACGAATCATAATATTCATGGAGCATCCGTACCAAGGCAGGCAGCTTATCCTCAGTGGGTATCCCCTTGGACCGCATATGGTCTCGCAAAACATCCTCTTTGACTTCCACCAACTTGATTCCACAAACCATTTCATCTGTGAAGCTCATGCTGAAAACCTGCCAGCCATGGCAACCAGTTTGTTTCTGGTTGTCTGGGGATGGCAACCAGCATCATCGCTGATTTCCTTGACCGTTGCCCCCTTGACTAGTTGTTCAAGCATCTTGCGATTCGTTTTGGTTTTGCCCACAATTTGCATGATACCAATCACCCTTTCTTGGAACGGTTCATCCTCTTTATTCAGATTGGACATCAGTTCAAACAGTGACTCATCTTCAACCGTCTGGATAACTTCCACCCCTTTTTTGTTGGAGAACTGTGAACGATACCAGCGCTTTGTGTATTGGTTGGCGTATCGCGTAACAAACACATCCAGAGCCATGCCCCTTGTGCTGTCCCACTTGGGAATGAACCGGGCAACGTTGAGTTTGATTTCCTGTTCAACATCTTCCAAATCCACGCCCAATGGAACGCCCATGTATTTGATTAGATTGTCTGCCATTCTTCGCCAATACCCATTGGTTCTGTGGAAGAATTGGCTAAAATCAATCTTCTGAGAGAGAAGATCACCAAAGTGATGTGCGATTGCTGTCATGGTAAACCCCTTTGCTTTGACCCTGCCCCTTTGCAAGGTCATAAAATGCTATCCCTACTGTCACGATGAAGACTACAAAGGCCCCACCGATAATGATAAACGCAGTCACTTGACCATCTTTCTGGCCAGAACCAACTTTTTCCTGGCTGCTATCTTGGCATCATGAATGTTTTGAGCGATTCCCAAGGATTCAATCATCCTGGATAATCGGACACGTCCAACCCCAAGCTCAATGGCTATGGCTTTGATGGTCGGTTTGTCGATTTTGTGGGCTACTTCGAGAATCTGGCTGCGTAAAAAGTCCGTTGTATCTACATCTAGAGCACCGGTTGCCCCATAGAATATCGCAACCCAATGTCTGAATTGTGGGTCAGTTTCATATCTCGGTTCGCCCAATGTTTGTCTCCCAATATTGTGCGCTTGCTGCATCCCCTGATTGCAGTTGTAGCGTTGGGATAGAAAAATGTCAAGCGGTGCAACAAAAAAGGAGGGTTAGCGCTTAGCAATCGAGCAATAGAAATTGCGGAAACCAGCCGGAATTATGAGTTTTTTGCAGTCCATCGATGTTGCCCGCTGTGTGTCCATCTTTCCCCCGTAATGGACCGCCCTTGGTACTACATCGGGAACCATTCCACGTGTCCAAGAATCAACAAAATGCAGTGTCTTTGCCCACAACTCACGATGTCTGCCCTTCCACTTGATAGCAAGGTGTCCAGAATCGTCTCTAGGCCAGCTTTTGGGGCGTTTGAGGGATTCATCCAGTTCAAACAGCCAAGGCCTTTTGTGGCCCTTGTGTGGCTTCACTGCTGCCGAATAGTGACGAATGACCCAGGCAAGGCTTCTGTTCAACCTCTTAGCCCGTTTTGCATAGATCCAAGCGATGGCCCCACATTCCCCCTGATAGGAATTCCAGCCAGCCTCACCAACGCAACTTTGAGCCAGCAGAACCTTTGCTTCTGGGGTGAACTGTTTCGGGGGCAGTGGGGGATAAGGGGGGGAACCATGGGCTGATACAGCCACAAAAAAAGCAGCCAACAAAAGTAATCTAGTTATATTCACGGTCTCGCCTGTGTTCGAGTTTCTTTCTGAGCATCCGTCTGTTTCTCGCATCTTCTCTTATCTGTGTGACAACGGGCCAAAGTTTATATTTTTTGACCCACCTTTGCACAGACCATCTGGCTACACCCATCAAACATGACGTTTTCAGGATGTTTCCATCAGCCAGTGTCAGCATCTCAATCAGTAGGTTTCTGGGGTCATCTGACAGAGTGACACAGTTATTTTGGGTTGGGTTGCCTGACAACTATTCACACCTAATGGTCAGACAAGGCTCTTCACCGTTTTTCAATCGGCGCATATTCAAATCATAGATGGTGTCATATTTAACTTCCCTGGCTTTCCTGTTGGGAATCTCTTTGGTAATTCGCCTGGCTTCATTTCTGGCGTCTGTCTTGAACTGCACAACCTGCAAGTCCTGGATGGATTTGCCAATCTTTTTCAGATTCTTCTGTGTGGTCTCAATCGTGGATGAATTCGCACCAATGGACTTCTCAAATATCTCATTGGTCTCTTTTTGCGCTTCAACATGGGTCTCTAAACTCTCAGATAGGTCAGCGGTACCACCCAAGCCAAGCCCATTATTCAGCAGCGAGTTACCACCAGCAGAACCAACACCCAAGACAGCAAGAATGATTAAAATTGTGCGCCAATTTAATTCAACGCCTTTGCTTCCAAAGGTGATAATCGGAGCGTTTGAAGGTCTCTTTGATCCCTTGTCTTCATTCACCGTCTCAGACATAGCTAAACCATCCTCTCTCTAACCTGTTCAAGATACCAATCCATTGGAAAACCCTTACCGGGATCCCAATGTGTTCCAACTTCAAAAGCTTCTGTTACAGCTGCATGGGTGGTGACACCTCGGATGCCAGCACGCAACCCACCAGCATCGACAAATTCAGGGGGGATTGCCCAAGTTCTGCAAATCTTTGCAACCAATTTGGCGCTCAGTGTCAGCATTGCAACACCATATTCATCAAGCCATTGGTCTTTGGTTTGCCTGGCAAATCCACCGTGTTCAATTCCGATTCCATAGCGGTTGGCCTTGGGTGCATGCCAAGCCACTTTGTCTTCTCTCACACACTGAACGATTGAATCCACATCAACACAATAATGAGCGCTGGCTTTTGGAGCTTTGCCCCGTTGCCCAGCAAAATAGGCTGCACACTTCTCAGCCCTTGTGGATGTTTCAGGCCCCTGCATGCAATGAATCACAATCCAATCAACCGTTTCTCTCGTTACGTGCTTTGTGTAATTCTCAGCCTGAACAAATGGGATATTGCTTAGATCAAACAGTGGCTCTGTTCTGACTATTCTATTGGTACCAATCGACCCACGGGTACCTGGCCCCACCAGCCCATCAGCATCTAAGTCCCTAGCCCGTTGATAGTCTAGGGTTGCATTGTGGGTTGAATCACCAAAGGCACCAACGATGTCATCTAGCTTGCACTTGTCATCAATGAGCACTGTTTGCCAACCAGCAACATCTGCCCCCATGTTTCCATGTCTTAATATCTTGCGCCATTCATCGGGATTGCCGTTGGGGATAATAGCCATCTCAGTTATAACCTAATGATTCATCAAAGCAGTCGTCAATCTCATCACACGATTCAGCCTGAGCCGTGCAAGCGGTGTATAAGTTTGCCGTCGATTCATCCATGATGTCCACACAAACAAAAGTACAAGACACATCATCTTTGGTTCCAAACACTTCATCTTTGCCAGGTGAACCATCCCAACCATCACATTTCAACCGCGCCAAACTATCGCAAGCAGCTTGGCAAAGGTCAGCACCGCCAGCATCCCTAACCCTTGGGGGGCCTGGCTCATATGGGTCAAGAGCACCAGCGCAACCTGTAGCAGTTAGAAAAATGACAATTGCAAAAAGAACAGCAGCAACAGACAGCAACACCATGAAAATATTTTCTCTAGTCATACCGATGCAATCCTGTCCCAGCCATCCATGATGGTGAAATCCACGCAATTGTACCACTTGATAAAGTCATCTGTCAGAAAGGCAAAGCCACCATCTCGCCAGTCAGCACCCCAAGAGTTGAGGATTTCAAACAACAAACCATCCTTTGTCTCTTTGTATCCAATGATGGTCATGGCATGCCCACCAACTATCTTGGAACCAGTGGCTGGCTTCTCAATAACAGACGGGCCACCGTTTCGGATGAAATCCTTATCAATGGGCGTTCCAAATATCACAGGATGTCCATCACAGATGGCCCGCTTGATAGCTTCACAGCGCTCATCACCCGTCTCAAATATACGATAATATTTCCCATGCTTTCTTGGGTTGCCCATCATGTAAGGCTTCCATCCAGGCCTGAGATTCACCCGTCCTGGATTGGTGGAAAACCTCCAATGCTTTTCATCAGGAACACCAAACTTGACCACACCTTTGACTGCATCACGGATGTGTGTCCCCGTATCGAACACAAAGCGATTAGAAAACCGCCTGGCATTGTAATAGATGAACAACCGACTGACATTGATTGGATCAAGGCCTGCCAGAACTTCTCTAATGTAGATTGAGGATGCCACCGAATGAGCCACACATGAAGATGTGGAACGCTGGGTCATCACCTTACATTCATCATGCAAAGTCCGAATTGATGGCAAAGAACTATCACCAAGCCCCATCTGCAAAAATGACAAGTCACGTCCATCAATCGGATTCTTTTTCCATCCTGATTTGCGGCGATTCCGTCTAGCAAAATAACCAGCCATTATTCTGTACCGTTATCCGTTCCGTCTCCATTGAATGCACCCAAAGTTTCCTGGCTGGTTTCCATCGCTTGTGCCTGCCTGAGAAATGGCGCGATATTTTCGGGAATTGCACAGAAGTCTTTCGGGCTCAGCCCCTGCAATGATTTCTCGCTTTGCTCAGCTGCAAACAGATTGCAAAGAACAACAGCTGCATCATTGATGTTCCTGACTACATTCTTGAATCCAGCGCAACTGGATACGCTGAGCGAAACAATCAAAAGGATAATAGCAACTCGCATTTTCAAATCTCCTTTGTTGATATGGGTGTGGTCCCCACATCTAATACCTGCATTATATCTGTCTTTGAAATGGTTGTGCAAATGGATTGAACAGTGAGACTGTAATGCAGCAACAATGATGAGACTATCAGTGGGTTGGAATCCGGTTGCAAGTGTGGACCAAATTGATCCGGATAAGAACAGCCCCAGCGCCGTATGTGTCCCCGGTGACATCGCGATCGAATTCGAACCCCAGCAAATCAGCCGCGACCACTGGCTGGTTTCCCGTGGTCGCGGGGACTGTGATGCTGGTGGTATATCGTTCCTTGTCGGTGCCGGCGCCCGTCTGGGTGGTGGTGGCCGTGGCCGTGGCCACGGTTCCAGCGTCTGCAGCTTCGCCATCGGCGACCGAACGGTAGGAGACATCCCATTTTACCGTTTCGGTGTCGGCCAGTGCTGTACCTGGATCCGCCATCCACTCCATCTCAAGGGCAAGATCCGTTGTGCCGTCGTATGATTCGGGGATCCTGAAACTTCCGTGTGCGCTTTCGGCATCGGCGTCGAATTCAAACCCGGCAAATTGATCGATATACAAGAGGCTCGGGGGGGTCGACCCACCGATCAAGCCAGGAGCCGATACCGATTGACGGGTGACGATCGAAGGGGTCAGGAAAATCGAACCCGCACCGGAGCCCAGGTTCAGGTCCGTTCCGCCGTTGACGTTTGTGGCGTTTCCGGTGGTCGATGACAGCGTGACATCCCCGTCCGCATCGATGTCGACCGATGTAACCACGCCAGCGCCAGACGTTCCGATCGCGATCGCTCGCCCACCACCAGCGCCAGCGGTACCAATCGAGATGTCAGAATTAAAACTGGCGTTGGTACCGATGCCAATCTCACCTGTGTTTGTGTCGATTTTCATATCGCCGTCTGATTTCAGATCTAACGATGCGACAACCCCACTGGCAGTAGAACCGATTAAAACAACCCTAGACGATCCAGCAGTTGCAATGTTGACGTTGGCCCGATTCCATAACCCAGTCGATCTGGTTCCGATCCCGATTTCCTTTGATGAGTCAACCCGGGTTATTGAGTCGTCATTTGCTTTTGTGGCCTCGGTTGAGAGAGAATATATGTTTGTCTCTGCATCACCATCGCCGGTATGATTTGCCGAGATCTGCACTTTTGCGACTGCGCTGATGTTCGAGGCCTCGGAATGGTGCAGCAGTGTAATGTTCCCGGTTCCGCTGGAAAATGCCTGCATCCCCGCCGCGCTCAAATCGGTGGACGTGGAATTGGTGATCATAAAGTTGACGTTGTGATCAGCACCACCGAAAAATGAAAATGGTGTCCCTGTGGGAGTTACAAATTCTTGAGCCCATGCAATTGTGAATGGTCCAGATCCAATGTTTGATTCGTTCTGCTTAATCTTCACCGCTGGCAAGAATGAAGTCACATCACTGTTGACGATATTGAGAGCGCTGTTACCAGATGCAGCAGGAACTGTTAAATCAATTTCGGCTGCGTCGACAGTGACAGATGCCCCACCATCATAGGCCAAATCCAACGTGGTGGTGTGTGGGTTTGAACTGCTGCCAAGGTGTGTATCAATGACAGAGTGTGCATTGCTGCCAATGTCAGTCAAATCTGTGTGTGATTTGGTGGTGATGTCAGCAATGTCAGACGTTGCCTTGTTCACCTGTGCCCAGGTGTAGTCATTGGTCGCAGCGACCACAACGCCAGTCCGACTAAACACGCTATCAACGGGTGCGGACGATGATGCAACCTGCCAAACGGGAGTCCCGTCATCTACAAATTGATAATCCTTGCTACCAGCACCACCACCGGATGCAACCGGATCAGTATCGACAAACGCAACCCAGCCTTCCTCGGGTGTCTCAGCATCCCAAGTGGTTCCGTTGAATTCAACCAAGTCATTACCAGATGCACCGTCCCAGTCAGCATGGGATGCCCCGGTATTATCTAGCATATACCTATCACCCAAAACCTCAGTGGGTGGTGCAGACGTATTAACAACAAAATCAATTACCGCTCTACGCCTTGAACCAGAACCCTGTGCAGCCCCAACCATGTCATTCAAAACATCTGAAAAACCACGGGCCAGGAATTCACTCGTCTCACCGGGAACCGTTTTTCTAGTGTCTGGTGTGGTGGTGGTTTCAGGAACAAACACGCCACGAATGAAAGTGTGTGACCCCTCGGGGGTCGAAGTCTGACATTCAATCAGATACGAATGTGCACCCGTTGCAGGCAAATCAATCGTCACGTCATCATTGACACCGCCTGGCGTCTCACTGGACGCACTGGACCCATCAAAGGTGAGCAAAGGCGCATCCTTGCTGGCCAATGGAGACGTTGAGATGGTCGAATCATAGACAGAATATGTAACCGACAGAACGGGAGCCGGGTCCACTTCAAGAGTCAGCGTCAAGGTCTGGCTGTTGGTTCCCTCAAACTGCCTGTTGCCGTCTCCATCCTCACTAGCGGTAGCATTGATCGTGAATTTTGCTGTATTTACTGTTGCCATTATGTCCTCGCCAGTGTGTCTACTCGGCTGAATTCGTCTCCCGATACCGTTACCACCAACCTACCCTGCCAACGATTATGAAAAAGTTCTTTGAGAACTATGAGATACCGGCCAGCACTTGGGGGAATGAACATGTATGAACTGGGGGCAGTTCTGGTGTATTTTTCCCTGATATATCCACCTTCAACACCACCATCACCAAAGGCAGGCTGCACAATCAATTCCAAAGGAAAAACCAAACCGCTTTGGGGAACCTGAGTGTATCCAATGTCAATCCACACAGGCAGGCCAGCCAACGTCTGACTGCTGGAATTCAATTCCAAATCAAACTTGTCTTCTCCCAAATCGAATGGTGAAATCTTGTCTATTGTAGTAGTGGCCATTGGCTACAATTCCTGTGCATCGATGTGAATCACAATAGACCCACCATCAGTCCGAGACAGCAACAAAGTGTAGTGTCCCTCTTGCTTGATAAAGACATCCTGAACAGCGCTCCAACCAGCAGCTGAAACCACGTGTGGTGTTGCAGTGGGTGATTCAATCGGTATCAACGTAAACAGATCGCCACCCAAAGCAGTATCAGGCACAACAAAGTTATCAACGGTAGCTGCAATCTGTACTCTTTTCTGTGTTCCCGCTGGGAATTTGACCATGATGAACTTGTGCTGAGCGTTGCCAGTTGGATTGATTCTAGGGCCAAACGTTGAAGATGTGTCATCAGTCCAGTTCTGAACTGACATCGTGGCCTGACCGTTTACAGAATGATCTGTTTCCTCGCTCAAAGTCTTGAAAGCAAAATCAATCTCTAAGGGCGAAACAGCACGCCCCCAAATCTGGACCGCTCGAATATCACCACCTAAGAAATCAGAAGCACCGTCTGAACTTCCGATGTATCCAGCCGTGGCAGATGAATCAATTGATTGGTTTGAATCAGTACCGCTGTAAATCGATACACCGTTCTGATAGACATCCCCACCATCTAATAGAAACAGCCATTCACCAGCAGTCATTGCACCTGCATCACTTTGGGTGGTTCCACCATGACGATAAGCTTTGTCACCAGATGAATCTTCGGCCATCAGTTCAAGATTCGGAAAACCAAGCAGGGTTTGGTCACTTGCAGCAGAACCAACCGTTGCATAATCAACAGCAAAGTTCCAACCCTTGTAATCAATAGAGGAATCATCCAACGGAATTACCAAGTGACTTTGGTCTGCTATCGTAAACCGTAGAGCGTTCAACCCAGACACAATCACACTTTCTGGCACCTTGGACGGGGTAGATTGGAAAGGATTGCCAAACCGGGGGGTTGCAATGTGGTATTCATCGCTCACATCCCAATCATTCTCAGCACCACCCAACAGCGTTGCAGTGACAGACGTTGCACTGTTTGCGGTGATGACACCAAGGCTGCCATCTGTATCGTTATAGACAACCTCGTTAACCCACTGATTCACAATCCAGGATTGGCCTGTATCAATCAACACAGCGTTATTGGCCGGTCCATTGTGTGACCCTTGGGTCAATGCAGTCTGAGGCTTGTTTGCAGGTGCTCTATTTATCCATTCCCAGTTGGGCACTGTGATGTGATAGGCATCTGCAACGCTCCAATAGTTATTGGTACCACCTGAAAGGGTTGCTGTGACAGTTGTGGGGGTGTTGGCCGTAACCGTACCAGATGAACCATCAGTGTCATTGAATACCAGTTGCCCAATCAATTCACCGGTTGTGAATGCAGCCGTTGAATCAGACAAGATAGCAACCCCACCAATCCCGTCATGTGTTCCTGAAATCTTTGGAATATCACCCTGGCGACAATCCAGAGCAAGGCCCTGGATGTCTTGGTAATCAATTCTGACTTTGGCATCAAAGTTGGGCATTAGGTTGATGTTACCGTTTCAATCCCACCATTGAGATAAACCATCAATTTATTTGTGACCGAATTGACCCACATGTCACCATTATTGAGCACACCAGATGGGTTTCCAGCCCTTGGAAAAAGTCTGATTGTTGCTGCATCGGAACCACCTGTAAACCTAGCCGCTACTACGTCAACACCAGAACCAGAACCAGCACCACCCGTTGCAATGATTGCAATTCCACCATCACCAGAACCGTCTGCATTCCCACCGAATACACTAATGCCAGTTCCGCCGGTTGCACTACCTCCTGCATTGCTAGAATCACCACCGGTTATGGTTGCACCGGTTCCACCATTGTTGGTGGTTCCTGTAGAATATCCACCGGTTGCAATGACACCTGAGCCACCGGTTGAAAAAGCACCACCACCACCGTTGAGAACACCACCAGAACCGTTTGTTGCAGAACCAGAAGATGCAGTTCCACCGGTTGCCCTTGCACCATGCCCACATTGGCCAGCGCTACTGACACCACCGGTAACCTGAACACCATCCCCAGCAGCGCCAGACGTATCACCACCAGTTCCAAAAAAAGCATCACCAGCAGAACCGCTTACTGAGTCGCCACCAACACCGGCCAAACCAGACCCACCAGTGTTGGCCCCTGTTGCATCACCACCTCTACCTTGACCACCAGCACCGCAAATGGTACCAACGGCACCATTCAAACTAGCGCCAGTTCCTGCAATTGAACTACCAGCACCACCCGTTGCTACTACGCCAAACCAGCCAATATTGGTGTTGGTATTCGCGCCACCTGTAAAATCGCCACCCGTGCCAGGAACACCAGCAGCATCTGCTGTGTCACCACCGGTTGAATCAATACCATGGCCACCGTCATCAGATACAGAATCACCACCCTGGGAGATGATGCCTTCGCCGCCCTTGGTGGCGCCGCTAGCAGCATCTCCACCCTTTGTATCAAGCCCAACCCCACCTTGATCGCCAGCACCCGTAACAGCACCACCAATAGAATTCATCCCCCATCCACCAACACCAGTTGCAGAATCACCACCGGTTGCAGCTATTCCAAACCCACCTTGGTCACCTGCACCAGTGGTGTCACCACCATCAACACTGATACCAGCACCGCCATCGCTGCTGGTATGGTCGCCGCCTGTGACTTTGACTGTATCCAATCCAGCCGTTGCACTTCCATCCAAGTGAATTTGTGTTGCTGGCGTATACGTCCCACCACCCTCACCATCAACTGCCTGTGTCATGTTGATGTCTAATGAATTCATTTGGGCCGATGTCAAAACTTCGAACAATGCCCATCCAGCCGGGTTGACTCTTGCAAATGTCATTTCTGATTACCTCGATTCAATGGGAATCAATCCCAAAGCATGATCCTTAATTTTCCAACCGGTCCAACCCCCTGAAACATTCCCATCCTCATCAACTTCAACGTCTTTCAAGCTTCTGTTCACAATCACCCGTCTCTTGGCATCCTTCACTTTGAACCTGCTGTCAGCTTCTTTAATCAGATTGCGCTCTGTCAGTGAATCCAAAGCATTTTCTAATTGCTCAAGTCCCAAATCTGGATGCTGCAAGGTGATGAGACGTTGCAACAAATCAACCTTGTCCACACCATCACCACCGGTCACAGCCATAACGTTATAGGCAGACATTGCGATTGTTGAAGTTGCACATGATTCTGTCATGGGTTGAACGCTCCTATATCCAAAAGGCTGGTGTCCAGAATGAAACCACCAGCCGTGTCAGTAACAATCATGAATCCAACCCAGGCAGGCAACGCCCGATTGAGCAAATCCTTTGCTTCATTTAGCAGCCGTTTTTCATTCTCGCTGATAACACCAGCGGTGATGGCAAACTCAACCAGCACAGTGTAACGATGTGAGAAGTTGGGCAGATTTGTATGCTTGAAACCTATGTCAAAAGCAGGGCCAGATGCAGATGAACTAGTTGTGTCAAAATCCTCAAAGGCTCGACCGTAGGCAGTGACAGCAGTGGTGGTATCTCCAAAGGAAAGCACGCTAAACCGTGGGTCTATCTCTTGCAACTCATCTTCAATTGAATCACCGGTTGCATCGACAGCACTAGCCCACCGGCTTGTGATGTTATCCCGTCTCTCTTGCTCACTTAAACCAGTGACAGCCAGCAACCCAAGAATATCCTCGAATACAGGGATGTAATCCGTTGCAGTATCAGGGAAAGCCTGTGCAGCAGCCCTATCATCTGCCATGGATGCAGCCAAACCACGGGATCTAGCAACACGCCATTCTGCTTCAATGGTTCCATCAGCAGCGCTGCCACCATCGCCAACGGCTGATTTCAGAGCATCATGGGCCTGCTGGGTTGGAGACTTGCCACCACCCAATACAAACGGAAAAGGATTACCACCACCTAAGCCCATTTAACTCACCACAGAAAAAGCATGAATTCATGCACATCAATTAGAGCGTTTGAAGTATTAAAAAACATTACATCACCAACAAAACCGCTAGTCATGCTCGCATAACCCCTGGCTGGCAGATGTCCAATTCTGTATTCATCACTAGTATCCCAATCGTCATCAGTTCCACCGCTGAGCACACCAGTCACAGTGGTTGCAGTATTGGCTGTGATTGTCGATGAACTGCCATCTGTAACGTTATATACAATCTGACCCACCAACGCGTTGACTGTCCATGCCTGTGTGCTGTCAGTAAGTACAGCAACATTGTTGCCACCGTCATGGGTGCTGGAATACGTCACAAGGTTGGAGTGTGAAGCCATCCCACCAATCAGGCTGAGATTGATGTCAGTTGCCATCTCATCTGGATACTGAGAAGCAAACACAAAGTTGTAATGCCCAGCCTGTTGATAGGTCATTGTCAAAGTAGACTGTGAACTGTCTGGGTCAAACGCCCACAACTGGTTAGCCGTGGTGATTGTCGTAGCTGAAATGGTACAGCGAAAAACAGCCTTGGGAATCACCAGCCCACAACCGGCCAGATTCCAAAAGTTGATATTCATTTGTGGCCCTGACAACTCACGTTTGGGGTTGTTCACCGGGCTTTCATTTTCCATCGATGGACCGAATCCAGCTCTGTTTGTTCGTGTTGGGAAACCACCCATAATTAGTGCTCCTTACAGCGAGAAAATATTTAGTTCACCAAGGGTCACAATGTTTGGCCCATCGGTTATATCAGTTGGCAAATCAGGACTGTTTCTTGAAATCCGTTCCAACGTTGCATCTGTACTGATACCGCCCAAGGCATCAATCAATCGAGTCACAACCACCTGCCCAGCACGGCTGGGGTATTTGACAGACGGGGTTGGGAACCTGAAAGCCCTGACTGCCCTGTGGTCTGTGTCCAAATCTACAACTTCACCTGGCCCCAATTCATCGAAATAATCAGCAACCGTCTCAGCAATCAAAAGATTTTGGTCAGTGTATGGTGAGATTCTGTCGTCTACTGCGATTGCTACAGATGGTGCAGTATTCAAAGTGACCGTTGCAACGTTGCCAGTCTTTGAGATCTGATTGACATCTAATTCAATGAATCTGGATGTTACATCGTTCCAAACCATCAACGATGGGGCATCAACACCAGTCAAGAGAGAAGCACCACCTGGCAAATCATCATCAGTTGTCACATCAAATAGCGTTGTACTGGTGACACTTGTGACCTTGGCTTCTGGGAAAAGCACAGTGTACCCAGGCCATGGTGTGGAATCTGCCCAACCGCCTGATGTGCCTTTATTCATCGCAACCCTAATGGCCAAATCGGAAGGCTGAGAATTGGCTTTCACCACAATCACAAAAACATGCTCTGGAACAACTGGTGATGCTGGTGGGGTCAAGAATGTGGTCACATCGGTCAAGGTTCCAACAGATACATCTTGACGTGATATAGGCCCTGTTTCTGCCAGCCCCCTTTTTTCCAAGATTGCCACAACCACACTGCCAGCGTTCAAGCCTGTTGCATAAACAAAAGCAGACTCAACAGCAACTGATGCCTGCCTAGCCCATGCCTCAAAGTGTGCATTGTTTCCAGATGCTGGCCTATTTCGCATTCTGTCTTCAATGCGCTCAGACCATTCTTGATCCGTCTCTTTGTCGAAACCACCATCAAAGACAGCGCTGGTTGATGCTTCTGGGTCAGCCCCCAAGGGGAAGTTTGCGCTCCAAGTGAGAATCGTTCCACTGTCTACATTGGTCACAGTACCTGTATCAATTCCCTTCATGGTCAATGCAGCTGTACCACTGGCAGGTGTGGCCACCGTTTGCAGCACTTGATAACGTAGCCCATTGGGGTCAGTTGCAATTGCAGCCGTTGCACTGGGTATGGTTGTAGAGCCCACAAAGATAGACCCAGCCGTTGCAGGTGCATCAACTGTCCCACTGGCCCCAACTGCACCCAACCGGCTATCATCGCCCAACCAAAGTGGCCCGTGTTGGCCTTCCAAAAATGAAGTGCTGGATGTGGTGGGTCTGGTTTGTGATACGAAAAACAAACCACGTGATTGCATGGCCTGACCATACAAATCAATTGCATCTGCCTCAATGTAGAACCTAGAACCGGGCTGGGTTGCTAAAAAGATTTCATCTTCGGTGAATCCAATCTTTGTTTCTGGATTAATCAGACTCCGAAGTGCATTCCTGAAATACAAAAGGATAATGTCATCTCGGACTTCACCCCGTTGGAAGACAACAAATTTTCGTTCGTCTGGTGTTGTGACCATTGTATTCCTATATTATCCCGTTAACGCCAGTTACAGCACCGGTTCCTGAGCGAAGATTAACCCACTGGATTCTGATATTCACTGCCTGATTACCATCATCGATAAAATCAAAGATTGTTCCATCAAAACGAATGTCACCAGCGCTGATTAAACGGCCAAGTGTTGTTCTCACTTCTGTGTCTATTTCAGTCCTAACGGATTTGGTGATTTTTCGAATGTCTGCAAACTTGTTTCCAGTATCCTCAACGGCTGCACCAGACCCCCTGATTACAGACAACGCTGTCAAAACCTGTGAATCTATTGGGTCAATCCCTGTGGTCAGACTATTATAGTCATGTGTTTCAGGGTCAATATTATCTGCTAACAGTGTAGAGGGTGGCCCCAAAGCAGACGGGGATGTGAAGGATTGGCCAAGCGGGCTGAGAGTCGACGGTAATCCCACGATAATCATGGGGCAATACTAACACCAAAATATCTATGTCTAAACGGTATTTATCAACACGATAGGGGGCAGGCTTCACCGTCGAGGTCAGCAGGGCTGATTTTCACCCATCCATAGGGCTCTGATTCACCTGCTAGGATGGTCAGTACTGTGTTGCCCCATGCCTTGATTATGGTGCAATTGGGCAAATCTTCGATGTCTTCTGAGCAACTATCACCGATGGTTGTAGCCTTCCGGCTGCCTGATGTTTCGACCTTGTAGCAATGGCCAGGGGACAAGGTTGATTGCCACCGCTGTTTGATAATCCCACCATCATGGCAGTCACAATTCTGGGATTGGTCTGAATCCGTTGAAGGCAAAAGGAGATTCATCTTCATATTGTCAGCAAGATACATGGTGTTGTAGCTACATTTAAAATCAGTCAAAGTGCTGCAAAGGGCATCGGCACCATATTGGGCAACGGGCCATTGAGGGTGGCAGACATCAGAACAACTCAGATTCAAACCATCCTCAATAGGTGGTTCACAACCATCATCCACAGGGGGGCCTGTATCGATGTCTGAGCCTGTGTCTGTGTCGAACATCTCAGTGTCTTGGTCTGTGGCAGTATCCGGGCCAGATGCTGTCTCACTGTCCTGATAATCTATCTGGGTATCACTGTCTGGTTCATCTGAACCGGTATCAATCTGGTGTGTGTCTGTATCCCACCCTTTGCCAGTGTCCACCTGACTGTCTGATTCTGTATCAATATCGCCTGAACCAGTATCGTCATCAATCTTGCCCCTACGTTTACCACCATCCGGGCTGGGGTCATCATCCCCACCATAGACAAAGTTGGGTTCAACTTCTGCCCCACATGCAGCGACAAGGCAGGCCAGCAATGGGACAAAACACCTCACTGTTTGCCACCCTTGTTCTCAGACGGAATCAGCGGGCACAAAATTGGGTCGTCTACCATCTCAGCAACATCCATGATGATTGAAATGCTATGAGCTTCTTTTTGCTCAATCGTTGCCATCCCCTGATAACAAACTGGAATCTGATGTTTCGTAATCCCAAGCATTGCAGACAACCAGTGCTTTCTATCATTGAACGTAACCCGACAAACCACCCGGTCATCATGCCGTTCCCATTCCACATGGGTCAGATTACGGGCTAATATTTTTAGGGCCATCCTCGCTTGAAACACACTAGCCATTTTCAACACCTCAAACCAAATATAACAAAGGGGGATGGTTTGTCGGTTTTCATTTGTCTTTATTCCCTTTCCGTCATCATACCACATGCCCGTGTGGGCCCCTGCCTAACCTTGCCGTTCCGCTCCTCTGCCCTCCACACTACTCCCCGCCATAACTAGATCCCATGGATTGAAACGATCTCACCATGGAATGGTTGCCTTACCCCTCCCGACCGTTCCTAGCCGCTCCTCGCCCGTCCTTTCCATGACTTACCTAGCCCCAAACAGTTCCCCAGTTTTGAACGTGATCGCCACTGGGGATGCCTGCCCTGTCTCTCCCTACCTAGCCGAACCAAGCCACGAGGAGAGTATACCTCACGATTTGAACGTGATCTCCTCGCGAGGTTCCTTGCCTTACCCGACCCCGCCTTTCACCACCATGCCCATCCTTGCCGAACCGGGCCCCAAAATGGATCCCACGATTTGAAGTTATCTCTTCGTGGAAAAGTTGCCCCGCCGTTCCAGTCCATGCCGCTCCGTACCACGCGGTGCCGTGCCGCACCTCAAATAGACCCACCGCTTTGAAGCGATCTCCGCGATGGACGGTTTATTGCCCGACCTCGCCACACCGTTCACTGCCAGACCCTACCGCTCACTGCCCTGCCAAACCGGGCCTTTCCGAGCCCAACCCTGCCTCAACCGAACGGGCCCCATGGATTGAAGCGATCTCACCATGGGGCTATTTCTAATCCTCCAATAATCCGTTGGTTTCTTCCACAACAGGAAATTCCAATCCCCGATATGCGTTGTCAATCGCCTGGACTGTCCTTCCCTGTATGAGCATTCGTCTCTCATACGCTTTCTCTTGCTCGCCTGTCAGCTTTCCAACATCTACGCGGTTCAACTTTGCATACACACGTTTTATTCCCATCACGTGTGAATTGTGACGGCCCTCCAAATAATCAACAGCTTCATCATCGGTTAGTATTCTCAACCCAGCCTTTTCATGCTTGACGATAAATGGAGTACCGATGCCTATGGAATCTCTCTCGATTGATACTTTTAGGCCCATACAACTAAGCCCATATTGAGGGGTATCGGCCTTGTGCCCCACAACTTTTTCTATCGTATCAGGGTCCAGAAAGTCTCCCTTGTTGAGACTCCTAACGTCGATGGTCAATTCCCCTTCAATCGCCAAAGACATTACGCTGCCTCAGAAGTGAAACGGCCATACTGGGGCCGGTAATCCATGATGCCCATGGTTTCGAGACGCTTGATCCATTTGTCTACATCTTCGCGATTGATGAGGTCCGTTTGAAAACAAACCTCGATTTCGGCGGACCAACCTGAGAATTTGGGACGTGTTCTCATAATAGACTTCCCGCTCAAAACCACCTTCGTGTACAGATACTGAGCCTTGTCGAATCTCTTCTGGAGATCCTTGGGACCGTCGAATTTGAGAACAGCGTCATTCTCAACCCACAAACCTTCATCTGCCTGCCTGCCCTGCCTGAACTTTTTTGCGGCCGACTTGATCCCGCCCATCAAAACATTTCCAGGAATGATGGGCCTGTTTTTGTCATCCAGGTAGAGGCCCGAAAGGAATTCCAACTCCATGAGTTTGAGATGGTCTTCCTCCTGCTTCTTTCGGATGCCTGTGATTTTCTTCATCGCCTTGTGATACTCGTTGAACGGATTCAACGCGTTCGCTGCGTGCATCAACAAGGGTGTCTGACCTACCAGTTTGTACGTTGCTTTCTCAATCATGACTCGTCTCCCTGGCAATTGCTGTGTGCTCTTAGGCCGACATTGGCCATGGCATGTTTGCGAATCGCCTATACCTACCTATAACGGCGGGTCTCAAAAAACGCAGATTTATTTTTTAATCGAGCGGACAGAATGGTGCAGGGATTCCTGGCAAAAACACAGGTAAAGGAAGGGGCGGAATCGGGATGGTCGGAATTGGCGGGAGCAAAACCAAACCAGGAAGGGGGATGCTGATTGACGGAACACCCGGCAAGAATACCGGTAAGGGAAGAGGTGGAAGGGGGATGGTCGGGATCGGGGGGTTGAGAGAAATCCCCGGGAGCGGAATGCTAATGCTTGGAACGCCCGGTAGAAACACAGGCAAAGGAAGGGGCGGAAGGGGAATTGTCGGGACCGGCGGAAGCAAATTAAATGCACAATTGGTCATCAGCTAACGGCTCCCGATAGGGTTTTGTTTGAATCAGGGCCCAAGGTGTCATCCGTGCTGGATGGGTCGCGCTGCAAAGCTGAATCAGTTGTCTTGATTGTCACGTCGGCATTGTCTGTGATGTGGGTGATCATCTCGGCAATCGAATTACAAAGGTCAGCGGTGGAATTCCGTGTTGCTACCATGGCTGCACCTGCCAGCGTATCGACGGAATATGAATCCCCATTGTTCCAAAAGTTATTGGTCCCGCTAGCCAAAACCACGTTGACGGTTGTGGATGTGTTCTCGGTAGCATTCCCAAGGCTGCCATCAGTGGTGTTGCTGATAAATTTTCCCACCAATTCATCGACGGTGAAACTTTGGCCAGTATCCTCTAGAACCGTCGCGCCATTCGCACCCGTGTGTGTACCAGTGAAAAGCTGTTGCACCAATGTTGCATCGTAGGCGTCAAACATTTCACGGGCTGCACCACTGCCGGAAGGAACCCCGTCTCCATCAATCGTTACCGTTCCTTTGGTCATTGCCATTTTGGTTGTCCTTACGGGCTAAACCACAGTTTTGTTGACGGTTGAGAAGCAACACCAGCCAACAGGGGCTGGGCTGCTACAGGGTCTCCTATGATGACCCCCCCCTTCAACACAATCTTACTGGCCGTCATGGTAATCCCTTGTGAATCTAAACGGATTGTCGCATCACCGGAGTCATTCTTTAGAAGCAAGTGTTTCCCAATCAAGGCATCATCGGCCATTGTGATTGCCATCCCATCGCCGTGAACCAGGATGATGCTTTCATTGCCTGCTGTGGGGTCAAGGATGATGCTGTGTGCCTTGGTAGCAACGCCACCTGTGAATGAATAAGGGCAATACAACACATGGATTGTACCGTCATCACCATCGTTCACAGGGTCTAGGCTGTGGAAACCACCACCATAGCCAATCAGGGCAACCGTACCTTCACCCGGCCCTTCACCTGGCATCTTTAGCCGTAGGTCTCTAGTGGCAATGGGCACCAAACCGTCAGCTGTTTTCAGGCAGGCAACCTCTGCATGGGCAGACCGTCCTGATACTGTCTCGGGTGGTAGAGGTCGACCGATTACACCAAGTGAACCGTACACTTCTGTGTTTTCGTTGTACTCACCTGAATCATCAGAGTTGTCTAGTATGGGCTCATCAGAAGTAGCATCAAACCCACCGATGCCAGCGACATTGTAAGCAACTGCCTGATTGTCGCTGCTGTTTGGTTCTTTGATTAGCGCTGAGCTAACCACCTTTGCAAACTGTATTACAAAATCAAGATGCGTTTGTGAACCTAGACCTTCCATCAACTAAGCTTCCACAGATCCCTGGCCAGCAGGGATAGAAAGGTTGTGTCAGCAGAGCCAGGGTCTCGCTTCATCGTTACCCTGTGCAGATAATAGGCCCCCAAGTTTCCACCTGCTACGTCTGATTGTATTTCTGCAACCGTATCAACGCCAAAAGGAACACGTTCACCGTTGAGCCAATAGCTCAACCCATCAACCTCAATCTCATATGCGTCTTTTCGTTTGCGTCTGGCGCTCATCTCTCGATTCACAGCAGCGTTGGCCAACTCTCGGGTCTTGATTGCTTCTGCCAAGATGTTGACCGGGCGATACATGCCAGCTGCCACAACATCAGAATCACGAACAGCAGCCGATACCCTAGACTTTGCAAAGTTCCGTTTTCCACCAACGCCAAACACTGCAATCTGACTAGGTACCTGTGAATAATCAGCTGTCTTGGTAGCCCTTAGAACATTGTTGTTTCTACCGTTGGCCCCTAGATTCATCCTGAAATGATACAACGGATCTTGTGTGTCATTGGGATAACTGACAACAATCTTCCCGTCTGGTGCATCCCAATGCATCAAACCATGTCTTCTGAGATGCCTATCTGCTGCTGAGTAGATTGATTCGGGTGGGTTTATCTTGGCCTGTTCTGCCTTGATTGGTTCAAGGTCCACCCTAGTTGGTGCACCCTTTCCAGACGTGCTTCTGCCAGTCATCAAATCCCTAGATGCAGCAGGGTCAAAGCTAAAGTCTGATTCTGCATATCCCAACGGTTCATACAATTTCAAGATGAAATCTTTGATGCTGGTGGATGCAACTTTGATGTTTGGGGATGCGCTTGCATATTGAGCATCGGCCAACTTGGTTCTCACTGAAAACCGAATAACCGCACCACCGGTTGCATCAAAAGGAATATCGTTGATTTCAACTCTTCCCTTCATCCGTTGCAATCCGTTCACAG
>Ga0255049_10000134_pt1 | contig 41880 bp, 37 predicted proteins | sample JV7_2_3_MG_FD_183615 | JGI IMG/M metagenome (GOLD analysis project Ga0255049, IMG submission 183615) | Seawater microbial communities from Jervis Inlet, British Columbia, Canada - JV7_2_3 | ecosystem: Environmental > Aquatic > Marine > Inlet | place: Canada: British Columbia | collected 2016-10-06 | reverse complement strand
GGTTAAGAAAACTCCATTGAGTCAGTTCTCGCGCCCTCGCGCCAATGGCATTATTGCGCTCGATTTACGGGACGATGACAAACTCGTCAACGTCGAGATCACTGACGGAAATGCAGAAGTCTTGCTGGTCGCCAGTCATGGCAAATCTATTCGCTTTAAAGAGGCGGACGTTCGAGCAATGGGACGTGGTGCCGCTGGCGTTCGAGGTATCAAGTTACCTGATGGTGACGAAGTGATAGCACTCTCGATCATGCGTGAAGGATTGATACTCACGGCAACAGAAAACGGCTACGGCAAGCGAACACCCATGGATGACTTCCCGGTCCAGGGTCGCGGCGGCCAGGGCGTGATCGCGATCCAGACATCAGATCGAAACGGCAAGACAGTCGGTGCAGTACAAGTGGCAGACGACGACGAAGTCATGCTGATCAGCTCGAACGGCACTCTCGTGCGCACGGGCGTTAACGATATTTCAATCATGGGACGCAACACACAAGGCGTCCGACTGATTCGGGTTGAAAAAGACCAGCGGTTGGTCGGGCTGGCCCGAATTGAAGCGATTGAGGAAGAAGAAGGCTCTTAAAGACATGTCTCGCGTTTACAACTTTAGTGCCGGTCCCGCGGCACTACCCCTCGAAGTACTGCAACGAATTCAAGAAGATATTCCCGACTGGCAGGGCACTGGTATGTCGGTTATGGAAGTCAGTCACCGCGGCAAGGAGTTCGTTGAGTTAGCGGCTCGCTCCGAAGCGACTTTACGGGATTTATTAGCAGTTCCTGATGACTACAGCGTTTTGTTTCCGCAGGGCGGTGCGACGATGCAGATGGCAATGACACCATTGAACCTCACTGCACCGGGCGAAACGGCCGACTACATCGTAACGGGCAGCTGGGGCAAGAAAGCTGTGGGTGAAGCGGCGAAGTTCTGCACAGCTAACCTGGCGGCCGACGCATCTGACAAGAAGTTCACTTACATCCCGGACGAGTCAACCTGGAGCCGCAGCGACAACGCGGCCTATCTACATTACACGCCCAATGAAACTATAGCCGGCGTCGAGTTTCATTTTGTACCGGGCGGTGATGTTCCTCTGGTTGCAGACATGTCCAGCACCATCCTGTCACGCCCAATCGACGTTAGTCGTTTCGGTGTGATTTACGCGGGTGCCCAAAAGAATATTGGTCCTGCTGGAATTACGCTGGTCATAGTGAAGAATGACTTACTGGATCGCGCTCGTGCAGATAACCCGCATCTGATGACCTGGAAGTCCTACGCCGATTCAGATTCCATGACGAATACGCCACCAACATTCGCCTGGTATGTCGCTGATCTTGTCTTCCAGTGGTTGCAGGACCAGGGCGGCGTCGAGGCAATAGCCGTTATCAATGAGCGCAAGGCAAACAAACTGTACAAGGCGATCGACGATTCGGCCTTCTACACTAACCCTGTTGCGAAAGACTGCCGCTCCCGGATGAACGTTCCGTTCATTCTCGCAGACAGCGCACTGGATGCGGCATTTCTTGAGCAAAGCAAAGCCGCAGATTTGACGAATCTAAAAGGTCACCGCTCCGTCGGCGGCATGCGCGCATCAATTTATAACGCCGTCAGCGAAGAAGCTGTGGATGCGTTAATTACATTTATGGCTGAGTTCGAACGGACTCACGGATAGGATAATGTTTAAAATACTGACACTCAATAATATCGCCGTCGAAGGATTGCGACGGCTGCCTCGAGAGCGGTACGAAACCGCATCGGAAATTGCTCATCCAGACGCTATTTTGTTGCGCTCGCACAACATGCATGAGATGGATATTCCGGAAACAGTGGCCGCGGTCGGGCGTGCTGGTGCTGGCACCAACAATATTCCTATCGACGCGTTGAACGCTCGTGGCGTTCCGGTTTTTAATGCGCCGGGAGCAAACGCAAATGCGGTTAAGGAACTCGTGATCGCGGGGTTGCTTATTGGTGCTCGCAATCTTTGTCGCGCCAGTGACTACGTCGCAACACTGGACGAAACGGGTGACGCACTTAACAAAGCCGTGGAAGCTGGCAAGAAACAATTTGTGGGCTTTGAACTGCCGGGCAAGACGCTGGGTGTGATTGGTTTAGGCGCGATCGGTGTTGAGATTGCAAACGCAGCGCTTGCGCTGGGCATGACCGTCATCGGATTTGACCCAGCCATTACAGTTCGCAATGCCTGGCAGCTGTCGTCCGGTGTCAAGCACGTGGAAACTCTGGATGAGTTATTCCAGCACGCGAACTTCGTGACATTACATGTGCCGTTATTGGATGCGACGCGAAACATGGTGGATAGGGATCGCATTGCGCTAATGCAGGACGACAGCGTCTTGGTTAACTTCGCGCGCGGTGGTGTTGTAGACGACCCGGCTGCTATCGCGGCACTCGACAGCGGCAAATTGCACGCCTACGTAAGTGATTTTCCGACACCCGAATTAATCGCACACCCGAAAGCAGTCGCATTGCCTCACTTGGGTGCATCGACAGCCGAGGCAGAGGAAAATTGCGCGATCATGGTGGCGGAAAACGTCAAGGATTATCTGGAGAACGGCAATATTCGGCACTCAGTCAATTTTCCGGAAGCCCATTTGCCGCGACTCGATGCATGGCGAATCACGCTCGCCAATGCCAATGTGCCCAACATGGTGGGGCAGGTATCCACCTGTATTGCGAATGCAGGTCTGAACATTGAGGACCTGCTGAATAAGTCAGTCGGCGAGTTCGCATACACAATCGTTGACGTCAATGAAGCGCCTTCACAGGAACTCATCGATGAAATCGGCTCTATAGAAGGTGTGCTGACGTTGCGAAATCTCGGTAAGCCTGTATAACCTCAGGATTCCATTGGGTTTTCGGTACAGGTAAGGCATGACTGGCTCGGGGAAAGAAAACAAGGCCCTGGATCTCGCACAGATCCGCAATCGTATCAACGACGTCGATGAGCGTATTCAGACGCTCATTAATGAGCGCGCGAAAATTGCGCAAGAGGTGGGCGTTGCAAAGGGTAAGCTCGCCTCGGCCGTCGATTACTACCGCCCTGAGCGTGAAGCAGAGGTCTTGCGCAATGTTCTCGAGCGCAATGACGGCCCAATACGCGACGAAGAAATGTTGCGGTTATTTCGCGAGATCATGTCGGCATGTCTCGCCCAGCAGGAACCGCTGAAAATCGGCTTTCTTGGTCCGGAAGGTACCTTTACGCAAACCGCCGTATTCAAGCATTTTGGACATTCAGTCCGGGCGTTGCCATTCCATACGATTGACGAGGTATTTCAGGAAGTCGAATGCGGCGCAGCAGATTTCGGCGTTGTCCCGATAGAGAACTCGACAGAGGGCTCCGTCAATAACACTCTGGATATGTTTATCACATCACCCTTGAAAATCGCGGGTGAGATCGAACTCAAGATCGAACAACACCTCATGGGAAACATGCAGGGGCTCGAGAATATCGAGCGTATTTGTGCGCATGAACAGTCATTGGCGCAATGCCGTGGCTGGTTGCGGGAGTATTTGCCGCAGGTGGAACTCATCGGTATGTCGAGTAATGCGGCCGGCGCACGTCGCGCACGCGATGAAGACGGCACGGCGGCAATAGGCCCGGAAGTAGCCGCCGACGTTTACGAACTCAAGATTATGGTCAATAACATTGAGGACCGTCCAGACAACGCGACGCGATTCCTGGTGGTCGGCCGGAACCTGCTTGCGGCCAGCGGCAAAGACAAGACGACCATTCTGGTATCGACCAGCGATACCGCGGGCGGAGCTGGCGTGCTACACCATTTGTTGCTGCCGTTGGCAGAGCAGGGCGTCAGTATGACCCGTATCGAATCTCGTCCGTCACAGCGCAAGAAATGGGACTACGTATTCTTTATTGACATTGAAGGCCACGCAGAAGAATCGCCTGTATCAGACGCTTTGGCGAACCTTGAGAAAAACAGTTCATTATTTAGGGTGTTGGGTGCTTATCCCAAGGCGATTGGTTGACAGGCTTTCTGCATGGACTTCCAGGTTACTCCATCCAGTGTTCGCGATGCCTCCGTCACCGTACCCGGTGACAAATCGGTTTCTCACCGGGCATTGATGCTCGGCAGCATCGCCGAAGGCCGAACTGAGGTCAGCGGCTTCCTGGCTGGCGAGGACTGTCTGGCTACATTGGCGGCCATGCGGGCGCTCGGAGTCGAAATTCAGCAACCCAAGCCGACTGAGATGTCAATTGAAGGTGTTGGTCTGCATGGTCTGAAGGCACCGAGGACTGATTTGGACCTCGGAAACTCCGGTACTGCGATGCGCCTGATGGCCGGGCTATTGAGCGGACAACCTTTCGACAGTGTACTAACAGGTGACGAGTCTCTGAACGGTCGCCCCATGAACCGAATCGTCAGACCACTAACCATGATGGGCGCCGCTATTGAAAGTGACTGCGACGGCTCGCCGCCACTACAGATCACCGGGGGCTTGCGATTGCATGGGATACATTACGAACTGCCGATGGCGAGCGCACAGGTTAAGTCGGCGGTTTTGTTGGCCGGTTTGTACGCGGACGGTACAACCAGTGTGACCGAGCCTGCGGCGACACGCGATCATACGGAGCGCATGCTCAGGTCAATGGGTGTGAGCGTGAGTTCTGTTGACCGGACGATCGCCTTGAGCGGCGGTCAGACGCTGCGCGGTTGCAATGTCGAGGTGCCGGCGGACCTTTCCTCGGCGGCATTTGTGATGCTGGCCGCGGTGTTGGCCGACAACGCCGATATTCTCATTACTAATGTGGGTGTAAACCCCACCCGGACGGGTGTCATCGATATCCTGCAAAACATGGGTGCCGATATCATCCTTGAAAACCCACGATTGCTGGGTGAGGAGCCCGTCGCAGATATTCGTGTGCGTTCGTCACGATTAAGGGGCAGCCTTGTGGACCCAGCCCTGGTATCGCTGGCAATCGATGAATTCCCCGTTCTGTTTGTGGCCGCCGCCGCCGCAAGCGGAAAAACGGAGTTCTGCGGTATCGGTGAACTCCGCGTCAAAGAAAGTGACCGCATTGCGGCGATGTCAGAAGGGCTGCGAAGCCTGGGGATTCAGGTCGACGAGTCGGCCGATGGCGCTGTCGTGCATGGCGGTCGGTTTTCGGGTGGTACGGTACAAAGCCATGGCGATCATCGCATCGCTATGTCATTAGCGTTAGCGGGCACGGTCGCCAGCGACGAGGTGCTGGTAGAAGATGTGGCCACTGTGGACACCTCTTTTCCCGGTTTTTGCGACCGTATGGCGTCAGTCGGCGCAAACATTCGCCAAGTTAGTGAGTAATTAAGGTGACAGTGACCGTAACTCCCCCCGTAATCGCTATTGACGGACCGAGTGGCTCGGGCAAGGGCACCATTGCGCGGCGAGTCGCGGATGTACTCGGTTTTCACCTGCTGGACAGTGGTGCGCTTTATCGCCTGACGGCCATGGCAGCGGACAACCGCAGTATTTCGCTGGACGATGCGGTGGCTGTGGCGGAGATTGCCCGCATGCTCGATGTCCAGTTTGACAGCGATGAGGACGGATCCGAGCGCATCTGGCTGGCGAGCCAGGATGTGACGGGTGAGGTACGCAAGGAATCAACCGGGGCGGGAGCCTCAATCGTGGCAGCCCATCCAGCGGTTCGGGACGCACTTCTGGAGCGCCAACGGGCCTTCCAGAGGGCGCCGGGTCTGGTGGCTGACGGGCGCGATATGGGGACCCATGTATTTACTTCCGCAGTGCTCAAAATTTTCCTTACAGCGAGTGCTGAGGAGCGGGCCAAAAGGCGCTATAAGCAGTTGAAAGACAAGGGTATGGATGTTAGCCTTGCCGCGCTTTCACGGGACATAGAGGACCGTGACCGGAGGGATGCTGAGCGATCGGTAGCCCCGTTAAGGCCTGCAGCGGATGCCAGGATTCTGGATTCGTCAGGTCAGTCCATCGAAGCTGTTACACAAACAGTCCTGGATTTGGTCGCAGAACTCTAAACCCCAGAGAAGGTAAATGGATGGGATCGGACAGGATGTTCGCTCCTTTTTTTGTTATGACCGTCGGTCGCAGGATGCATGTCGACGTTTGGGTGGGAACACTTTGGTTCCCTTGGATTAACTAACATGTCTGAAAGTTTTGCTGAATTATTTGAAGAAAGTTTTGCCAGTAAACAAATAAAGCCGGGTTCCATCATCACCGGTGTTGTGGTGGCAATTAATGACGATGTCGTCATCGTCAGTGCAGGTCTCAAGTCTGAGGCCGTTATCCCCAAAGAACAATTCAAGAACGACAAGCGTGACGCTGAACTCGCCGTTGGTGATGAAGTTGAAGTTGCACTGGATGCCGTTGAAGACGGTTTCGGTGAAACCAAACTCTCCCGCGAGAAAGCGATTCGTGCGCGGACCTGGATTGACCTTGAGAAAGCCTTTGAAGAAGGTGCTGTTGTTGAAGGCATCATCAATGGTCGTGTCAAAGGTGGCTTTACCGTCGAAATCGACAATGTCCGGGCATTCCTGCCGGGTTCATTGGTTGATGTTCGCCCGGTTCGCGACCCTGCGTACCTTGAAGGTAAAGAACTCGAATTCAAGGTCATCAAGCTGGACCAGCAACGCAACAACGTAGTCGTATCACGTCGTGCTGTTGTCGAGAAAGAATACTCCGCAGAGCGTGAGGCACTTCTGAAGGAACTTCAGGAAGGCAACACCGCCAAGGGTATTATCAAGAACCTCACCGATTACGGCGCATTTGTCGACCTCGGCGGTATCGATGGTCTCTTGCACATCACGGATATGGCCTGGAAGCGCGTTAAGCATCCTTCCGAGATTGTGGAAGTGGGTCAGGAAATCGACGTCAAGATTCTCAAGTTCGACCGAGAACGTCAGCGTGTATCGCTTGGCATGAAGCAGCTTGGAGACGATCCGTGGCAGGATCTCGCACGTCGTTATCCTCCGCAGACTCGTATGTTTGGTAAGGTTACGAACATTGCAGACTACGGTTGCTTCGTTGAAATCGAAGATGGCGTTGAAGGTCTGGTACACGTTTCCGAAATGGACTGGACCAACAAGAACGTTAACCCGGCGCGCGTTGTTCAGATTGGCGAAGAAGTTGAGGTCATGGTTATCGAAATCGACGAAGAACGTCGTCGTATCTCACTGGGTGTTAAACAGTGCAAGTCGAATCCATGGGCCGAGTTCGCCGCTACATTCAATCGTTCCGACAAGGTATCCGGTCAGATCAAATCGATCACCGATTTCGGTATCTTCATCGGACTTGACGGTGGCATTGACGGTCTCGTACACCTCTCTGACATTTCCTGGGATTATCCTGGCGAAGAAGCCGTGCGTAATTACAAGAAGGGTCAGGAAATCGAGGCAGCGGTTCTTGCCATTGATGCCGAACGTGAGCGCATCTCTCTGGGCATCAAACAGCTTGAGAAAGATCCGTTCTCAGGTTGGCTTGCGGCTCATCCGAAGAATTCGATCGTTAACGGCACAGTTACCGAGGTTGATGTGCGCGGCGCGATCGTAGATCTTGGTGATGGTGTATTTGGTTCATTGCGCGCATCTGAACTGGCAAGAGGCCGGGTCGAAGACGCACGTACGATGATCAAGGTTGGTGAAAAGGTCGAGGCCAAATTCACCAATGTTGATCGCAAGAGCCGCACTATTGCGCTTTCGATCAAGGCCAAAGAGGTTCACGAGGAGCAAGAGGCAGTCAGCAGCTACAAGTCTGATTCGTCTGCAGCCCCTGCGGGAACCACACTTGGCGAGCTTCTGAAGGCGAAGATGTCAGGCGGAAGCAAATAATAAGTAAAAAAGGTAGCCCGGACGCCTCTGTCCGGGCTATTATTACCTTTACTATCCGTAGGTTACGATAATCAAACGGTACGGCGATAGGTAAAATGACAAAATCAGAACTTATTGAAGCAATCTCGCGCAAGCAAAAACACCTGCCTGCAAAGGACGTCGAACTAGCAGTTAAGCATTTGCTGGATATCATGAGTGATTCGCTGGCCAGGGGAGAGCGCATCGAGATAAGAGGCTTCGGAAGTTTTTCGTTGCACTATCGTCCGCCTCGTATTGGGCGCAACCCGAAAACGGGCGAAGCCGTGGCTCTGTCCGGAAAATATGTACCGCACTTTAAGCCGGGCAAGGACCTGCGCGAACGCGTGGATGCAAGTCGCCACTTTCCTATAAAGAATTGATTGTTCTCAAACGTATAGGTCTTGCATTACTGGTCATCCTGATTTTTTCGGCGATGGTCGTATTTACAGCGGGTAACCCGGATGAGGTAAGCATCAAGCTGCTTCACTGGGAGCGTAGTTTTCCCATCTCTCTTGCCTTCACAATCGCCTTTGCGGTCGGTTGGCTTTTTGGTGTTATTTGCATGGGTTTATACGCATTCAAAGTATCCAACGAGCGTCGTATGTTACGCCGATCCCTACGCATGTCTGAAAACGAAGTCAGTAGTTTAAGAAGCCTGCCGTTAAGTGATGCCGACTGAATCAACATTTCTTCTTGCTGGTCTGTTCCTGTTATTGGCCGCTGCGGGCTGGGCTACGGGGCGATTTGGTGAGCGTGACGATAAAGACGCACCGCCACCGCTCAATATCGATTACCTGAAAGGCCTTAACTTTCTTCTAAACGAGCAGACCGACCAGGCACTGGAACACTTCCTGCGCATGGTACGAGTCGATGACAAGACCATCGAAACTCACTTTGCACTCGGCAGCCTGTTTCGTCGGCGTGGCGAAATGGATCGAGCGATCCGTATTCATCAGAACATTATCGCCAGACCGGATCTGGCTGCAGAGCAGCGCGACCAGGCGCTGTATTCCCTCGCCAAAGACTATCTTGGCGCCGGACTTCTTGATCGGGCGGAGAAGCTCTTTGTAAGACTAGCGCAAGGCTCGCGTTTCCAGGTGCAGGCGCTGGAGGCTCTGTGCGGTATTTATGAGCAGGAGCGGGACTGGGAGAAGGCCATCGATGCGGGGCAGCGGCTAGAGGTACTTGGAGGCCGTTCTTTGGCTTTGCAGATTGCGCATTATCATTGTGAGCTGGCGGAAGCCGCGGCAGCAAGAAACGACTATGCATCTGCTCGTAAGTTTGTAAAAAAGGCACAATCCGGGCGACCAAGAACTATGCGCGGCGCGTTAACTCGAGCGCATATTGCGCGAGATACTGATGACAACAAGACGGCCTTGAAGCTCTACCATCGCATCATCGATGAAAACACCTATCTCATCGCCGAAGCGTTACCGGAGATCGTTGCTATCTATGAGCGTGAGAACGCGACGGCGGAGTTGGAGTCGGCGTTGCAGGCGCTGTTAAAGAAAAACCCCGAGAGAAGTTCGCTCGTTGCTTATACAGCGATCGTGAATAACCTTGGTGGTATCCCGGTTATCGATGATTGCGTTGAGCAGTACATGCTTAACGAGCCAACGCTCGGCGAGTTCGTCGAGCTGCAGCAATTGTCGGAGGGTGACAAAGGCTCGAGCGAATCTGCACTCGCCAAAGTTCGCGGTGCACTTTCGAAGCTCGCCAGCGCTACCCCGCGATACCAGTGCCAGGAGTGTGGTTTTTCGAGCCAGCGACTGCTCTGGCAATGCCCCAGTTGTCGAAATTGGGAGACACAGCGCCCGGCGTCACGGGTACAGTTCGATACGGTTCTGCAGCACAGCATCACCAATCAATAATCAAGTACAGCCCATTTCCGTGTAAATACGGCTGTTTTGCGAGCGGCTAAATCCTCTCTTGATGCATAAGCTTCGGTCTTCCAAGACACCCGAAGGAGCTTATGATGAGATTTCTAACCAAAACTGCTGCGATCGCCTTACTGTCCTTGCCTGTGCTGGCTTTCGCCGGTCAGGTCGACGTCAATACCGCCGACGCCGAGACCATTGCCGCTGAGTTGAATGGCGTTGGCCTGTCCAAAGCCAAGGCGATCGTCGAATACCGCAGCAAACACGGCCCATTTCAGAGCGCTGATGACCTGTCATTGGTGAAGGGCATCGGCGAGCGAACGGTCGAGAAGAACCGTTCAGACATTCAAGTGTCGAAACCGAAAAAGAAATAGCTATCGCACACGTTTGACGATAGTTGTTTCCGGGGTCGCGCTGGTTCGCTCCTTGCGCGACCCCATTCTCAGTCACCAACGTGACACCGTTCGTGACGTTGGCAACTCAATTTGGCTATTATGCGTGCTCTCGAACGAAGGAGCAGTTGAGTGGCGCAGAAAGTCAGAGCAGCAGTATTTCCGGTAGCCGGTCGTGGTACGCGGTTTCTTCCAGCGACAAAGGCAAGTCCTAAAGAAATGCTGCCGATCGTGGATAAGCCGCTGATTCAGTACGCGGTGGAAGAAGCGATCGACGCGGGCGCGACAAAACTGGTTTTTGTGACAGGAAGCTCCAAACGCGCGATTGAAGACCATTTTGATACAGACCCGGAACTCGAGGAAGCGTTGACCGAATCGGGCAAAGACGAATTGTTGCGTTCAATTCGCGACATAGTGCCGCCAGGCGTCTCCTGTATCTACATACGGCAGGGAAAACCCCTGGGACTCGGACATGCGGTGCTTTGTGCGCGCCCAGCGGTCGGAAACGAGCCATTCTTTGTACACTTGGCGGATGATCTGATCGCAGGGTCGCCCGGGTGTCTCACACAGATGGCAGCCAAATATACGGAGCACAACGGTAGCGTCGTGGCTGTCGAGACAGTGCCTCGGGAAAGTACGTCCAGCTACGGCATCGTCGCTGTGAACGAGAGCGACAAGAATCGCATCACACAAATAGTGGAGAAGCCGCAGCCCGAGGATGCGCCATCTAATTCCGCTGTTGTTGGTCGCTATTTACTGGTGCCCGAAATCTTCGACAAACTTGAGAATATTGGCAAAGGAGCGGGTGGTGAAATTCAGCTTACCGATGGAATCGCTGCACTATTGAATCAGTCGCCCGTGTACGCGTACTCATTCGCCGGGGTTCGCTACGACTGCGGCAGCAAGCTTGGTTATCTGCAAGCGACAGTTGCCTATGGTTTAAGTCATCCGGATACCGGAGAGAGATTCCGAGAGCACCTCAAGAAAGTGCTCTCGGACTGATGGTATTACGCTGTATTTCGATTCAGGAACGCGGTGACTAAACCCACAACGATAACAGTCACGCTATCGCCGATGGACTGTTGCACGGCGAGCATGCCGGGTGTTTGCTGCACTGTGTAATAGATCATAAAAGTTGGAATTGGAGCCAGTATCGCAATCGCGATACCGAAGCGCAGACCTTGTTGCATCCATGGTTTATCTTCGTTGCCGCGTTGGTAAATCCATACAAAAGCAACTGCCATCAGCAAGTGCGCGATAAGCATGAAGTGAAACAAAGACTCTTGCTCCTCTAATGGTCGCATCATGTTGGTGAGTGTTTCGTAGGTAGATGTGAGCCATAAGCCGTGCACCAGAAAACTGCCGATCATCCAGATAACGAAAACTGCAACTGTTGAGATTAGAAACTTCTTGTCCATGTAACCCCCTGCGGCGTGTTCGCCTGTTCTTGTGAGTCATTATTCTAACCTGAGAAATGCGATAGTATTCGTGTTCGCGGTCCAACTATCTAAAGAGAGAATAGCTATGCGATTGATAGTCCTGCTGATTCCGTTGCTGTTTCTGGCAAATGCGAACGCCCAGCAAACCTACCTGATCGACTGGGATGAGGTAGGCGCCGAATCGATCGATCATTTGGTTGAGTTAATTCAAATCGATACTTCGAACCCACCAGGCAACGAAACAGATGTCGCAAATTATCTTCAGGTAGTTCTTGCGGAGGAGGGTCTCCACTCCGAGTTGTATGCGTTAGAAGAGTCTCGTGCCAACCTGGTCTCCCGAGTTAAGGGCAATGGCTCGAAGCGACCAATACTTCTAATGGGCCACACAGACGTTGTCGGTGTACAGGCCGACAAATGGTACGCGGATCCTTTCAGCGGTATGCGACAGGACGGCTTCGTTTATGGTCGTGGTACGTTGGATGACAAAGATAATGTTGCCGCTGCCCTGATGGTGATGAAACTGCTTAAACGTTATGGCGTTGAACTGGACCGCGATGTGATTTTTCTGGCGGAGTCCGGTGAAGAAGGCACACCCGAAGTGGGTATCAATTTCATGGTCGAAAAACACTTCGATGTAATTGATGCCGAATATTGCCTTGCCGAAGGCGGGCAAAACGTTATTGAGCATGACGAGGTTAAAACAGTCGGTATCGAGACGACCGAGAAGATGCCGCGCCGGGTCACTCTTGTTGCGCGCGGTACACCAAGTCATGGCTCGAAGCCGACTCTGCAGAACGCAGTACTAATTCTTGCTAATGCTGTAGCGAAGGCGGGCACGTGGCAGACGGAGGTACGGTTCAATGACACCACCCGCGCCTATTTTCAACGCATGGCGGAGATTTCAGAGCCGGAAGATGCCTACCGCTACGATAATGTAGAAAATGAGGAGGAAAGTGAGGCTATTCAACAGTATTTCCTCGAGAATTATCCGTACCACTATTCGATATCCCGTACATCCGTCGCACCGACCGTCATAGATGCGGGTTTCAGGAAAAATGTCATTCCATCCGAGGCAAGCGCCATTCTTGATATTCGTATGTTGCCGGATGAAAGTGTCGAAGATTTCTATGCGCAACTCACCGAAGTCATCGATGATCCTCGCGTGGAGATCGTTCCGGAGCGGATCTATCGACCCGCTGCGCCGCCATCAGAAATTGATAACGAGATGTTCCAGACGCTTGAGCGAGTGGCAAAACAAATGTACCCAACGGCGACAGTTCTACCCGTCATGTCGACAGGTGCGACTGATATGGCGCAAGTCCGCGCCAAGGGTATGCAATCGTACGGAATCGGTCCCGCCCGATCAGTCGAAGAGATCAATAGTGGCTTCGGTGCGCACGGTGATAATGAGCGTATATCTGAGGATGCCTTTGTTGAGTTAGTGCAATTCATGTGGAACGTGGTGATAGAGATCGCTGCGACGCCGCAATAAATACGAGAGAAGGATTAGCAATGTTACGTAGCTTTCTGATTACCGTACTAACGTGCCTCACCGCATCAGCCTGGGCCGACAGCATCCTCATCGAGAATGTTCGAATCTTCAACGGTGTTGATGCAACCCTGGTAAGCGGACATGTGGTGGTCGAAGACGGCCTGATCACAAAAGTCTCGTCCAGCGACATCGAAGTGGGCGATGACACAGTCGTAATTGACGGTAACAATCGGGTCTTATCACCAGGCTTTATCGATCTGCATGTTCACCTGACTATGCACGTTCCATTCGCTCAGGGAGATGCGCATGCAACGGTGGTCGGTGCCGTCGCAAACGATGTTGCGCGGCACTTCCTCGACAGTGGATTCACAACCGTACGCGATGCCGGTGGTACACATCCGGATTTGGCGAGAGCCATTGAGCTGGGCACCGTGTATGGCCCAAGAGTGTATCCATCCGGCGCCATACTTTCACAAACCGCGGGACACGGTGACTGGCGGCATACAACGGTGCCTAACCCGACGTTGGGAGGCAGCAGCCCGTATATATACGCAGATCAGGCCGTCATAGTAGACGGTGTCGACCAACACCTTGCAGCGGTTCGCGAAAACCTTCGCTTCGGGGCGACACAGATCAAAATAATGGGCGGCGGCGGCGTGATATCCGACTACGATCCCATTCACTCGCTACAGCCATCACCGGCAGAAATCCGTGCGGCGGTACAGGCCGCAAGCGATTTCGGAACCTACGTTCTCGCACACGCCTACACCAGTGAGGCGATACGACGGCTTGTCGATAATGGCGTGCGGTGCATTGAGCACGGCTTGTTGATTGATGATGCGACTGCAAAGTTCGTAAAGAAAAACGACGTAGTAATCAGTACACAGCTTGTCGTTTATCGAGCGCTCGAAGATATGGAAGGCATATCAGATGTGCAACTGGAGAAACTGGCCGTGGTGCTGCGAGGCCAGGAAAATCTCATTGGGCTAATCAAGAAATACGATATCACCACTGGCTTTTCGACAGACCTGATTGGCGGGATGTACCCAATGCTGACACGCGAATTTACGGAACGTGCGATGTACTGGACGCCGGCGGAAGTCCTGGCTCAGGCAACCTCAGAGAGTGCCAAGGTTATCCGTATGTCCGGGCGACTGAATCGGCACGGCAACTTCGGCGAAATCCGTGAGGGCTGGGTAGCCGATATTTTGTTGATCAACGGCGAACCCCTGGACGATATTTCGGTACTACGGGATCCGGAAAATAACCTGGCCCTGATAATGAAGGGCGGAAAGATTATCAAGGATCAAACTCAACAATAGATCCCAAGCCGGTGGAATAAAAAAAGGCCTTCAAAGTGAAGGCCTTTTCAAATTAGTGGCTCCCCGACGCGGACTCGAACCACGGACATTCTGATTAACAGTCAGACGCTCTACCAACTGAGCTATCGGGGAACAGCTCCGCAGCCATGCTTATTGCTATAGGTGCGGGCCGGGATTTTGGTTCAGAGGGGGTGTGAAGTCAAGCCAAAAGCACCCGTTTTATGCGATTGATCGCATCTTCGAGCGTTTCCATCGAGCAGGCAAATGACAAGCGTATGTAGCCGGGTGCCCCAAAGGCCGTCCCAGGCACGCAGGCCACGTCAGCTTCATTGATCAGAAGCTCAACGAGATCGGTGTCACTTGCCAGCCCCTTTCGTTGCAGTACACCGTTTACACGCGGCAAAGCATAAAACGTACCTTCACCATGCCGACATTCGAATCCTGCAATCTCATTCAAGGCTGAGACTACGAAGTCATGCCGTTGCCTGTAAGCCGCCGTCATTTCCGCGACGGCAGACTGATCACCTGACAAGGCTGCTATAGCCGCAACCTGCGAGACGCTGCAGGGATTTGATGTGCTCTGGCTCTGAATCGTTTTCATAGCCGTTACGAGTTTTCCGGGGCCTGCCGCGTAGCCGATACGCCACCCCGTCATTGCATACGCCTTCGATACACCGTTCGTCGTGACTGTGCGGTCGTAAAGCTCAGGGCAAGCCGCCGCAAAACTGCAAAAGGGCTCCGGACCCCAATGGATATGCTCATAAATATCGTCAGCAGCGATGACGATTTTCGGATATGCACTCAGTATCGCACCAAGGGCCTGCAGTTCCGCCTTGGTGTAACTAGCGCCAGTCGGATTACTGGGGCTGTTGATGAATATCAATCGTGTATCGTCCGTTATCGCCGCTTGCAGCTGCCCAGGGGAAATCTTGAAATCATCCTCGATGCCCGCGGTGACGATGACCGGCTCAGCGCCCGCCAGTCGCACCATGTCCGGATAAGAGACCCAGTAAGGCGCGGGGATGATTGCTTCATCTCCGGGTCCCAACAGTCCCATACACAGGTTGAACAGGCACTGCTTCGCGCCGCTGGAGGCAATGATCTGCGAAGGCTCGTAGTCGAGCTGGTTCTCACGGGCAAACTTCGACTGGATAGCCGCTTTAAGCTCGGCGGTGCCATCAATCGGCGTGTACTTGGTGTCGCCGTTCACGATAGCTTGCTGTGCGGCGTCCTTGATGTGCTGCGGAGTATCAAAATCGGGCTCACCAGTGCCAAGACTGACGATGTCTCTACCGGCCGCACGTAATTCGGCTACCAGTGCCAATACGGCACCCGTTGGTGACGGCTTAATAGCTGCCATGCGTTTGGAAACTGATAAACTCACTCGATTGCCTCAAAGATATACACGCACATGGTACGACAATCTACAGACCTTCCCAACAAACTCAGTGATGACCGCGACCATCTGACACTTGTGTCAGATTTCGGGCCAGCAGGTGATCAGGACAAAGCAATTTCCGGGTTGCTCGAAGGTCTCGATGACGGCCTCGCCAGGCAGACGCTACTGGGCGTCACGGGATCAGGAAAGACTTTCACTATCGCCAATGTTGTCGAGCGTTCGCAACGCCCGGCGATTATCCTGGCACCCAACAAGACGCTCGCCGCGCAGCTCTACGGCGAGATGCGTGAGTTCTTCCCGAAAAACGCCGTCGAATATTTTGTTTCGTATTACGACTACTATCAGCCAGAGGCCTATGTCCCGAGTTCAGACACTTACATCGAGAAAGACGCATCCATTAATCAGCACATTGAACAGATGCGGCTGTCCGCGACCAAGGCACTAATTGAGCGTCCCGATGTGATCATCGTCGCGACGGTATCGGCGATATACGGACTGGGTGATCCGGAAGCTTATTTCAGTATGGTCTTGCATCTTGCGCGCGGCGATCGAATCGATCAGCGCGTATTGCTGCGTCGACTTGCGGAGCTGCAATACAAGCGCAATGAACTGGACTTCTCACAGGGCACCTATCGGGTACGAGGTGACGTAATCGATGTGTTTCCGGCGGAATCGGAAAGGGACGCAGTCCGAATTGAATTGTTCGATGATGAAATCGAATCGTTATCCTACTTCGACCCGCTGACCGGCGAGGTCGTGCGCCGTGTGCCCAGGCTAACGGTCTTCCCAAAAAGCCACTACGTGACGCCAAGGGAGCGACTACTCGGGGCTTGCGAACACATCAAGGTGGAATTGAAAGAGCGCCTGAAGTACCTGAGGGATCATCAAAAACTTCTTGAAGCACAACGACTTGAGCAACGAACCTTATTTGATTTAGAGATGATAAGAGAGCTCGGCTATTGCTCTGGAATTGAAAACTACTCCCGCTATTTGTCCGGCCGTGGGATCGGTGAGCCACCACCGTGCCTATTCGACTACATCCCCGAGAATGCCATCCTGATCATCGACGAAAGCCACGTCACGGTGCCGCAGCTCGGCGCAATGTACAAAGGTGATCGCTCACGCAAGGAAACCCTGGTCGAACATGGCTTTCGATTGCCATCTGCACTGGATAACAGGCCCCTCAGATTTGATGAGTTTGAGGGCTTGTCCCCGCAAACCATTTACGTGTCAGCGACGCCTGGCAAATTCGAGGGCGAGTTTACTGACAATGTCGTTGAGCAACTGGTGCGGCCGACCGGCCTCGTCGATCCGGAAATCGAAATTCGCCCTGCAAGAACTCAGGTCGACGATGTGCTCTCTGAAATTTCGAAGCGTGCCGCTGATGGAGAGCGCGTACTCATCACTACGCTGACCAAGCGAATGGCAGAGGACCTCACTGACTACCTGCGGGAACATGGCGTACGGGTTCGGTACCTGCATTCTGACATCGGTACCGTTGAGCGGACTGAGATCATTCGTGATCTGCGTTTGGGAGCTTTTGATGTGCTGGTTGGAATCAACCTGTTGCGTGAGGGCCTCGATATGCCCGAAGTATCGCTGGTTGCAATCCTGGATGCGGACAAGGAGGGCTTCCTGCGCTCTGATCGTTCCCTGATTCAAACGATGGGCCGCGCGGCTCGTAATATCCATGGCAAAGCGATCCTTTACGCCGACAAAATAACCGGGTCCATGGAACGAGCGATGGATGAGACGCGGCGCCGGCGCGAATGGCAGGAAGCCTATAACAGGGAACACGGCGTAAAGCCCGAATCGATTATCAAGAAAGTGGCGGACATCATGGAGTCTGCGTACCCGGATCCGCGGTCCGAGAAACGGATGGTGGGTGATGACAAAGTGCCGTATGACGTTTTAAGTCCCGAGCAACTACTCAAAAAGGCGGTCAAACTTGAAAAACAGATGCTGAAGGCCGCGAGAAATCTCGAATTTGAGGAGGCTGCCCGTTTGCGGGATGAAATCCAGCGGATGCGGGACTTCTCGCTCGGCCTCGGTGGCCAAATAGCTGGCTAAGAAGCCTTGCAGTTCACCATGTGCTTCAGTATCTTACGCGTCCCCTGACAGGGGAAGGATCGAGTAGGGCGATTAGCTCAGGGGTAGAGCGCCACGTTGACATCGTGGAGGTCGGTGGTTCGAGACCACCATCGCCCACCAATTTCTCTCTTGTGCCTGATTTTTTTACCATTATTTATGGTTTCCACTGTTGTATCCTGCTTTGTGCCTATATAGAATCGCGTTCCCGCACTGGCTGCGGCGTTCTTATGTGGCCTGAAGTGTTGGATTTGTTGAGTTTCTGGAGGATTTGGGTATCGCAGTTACAAAGCGCGTAAGGCGCAATGACGAAATCGACGCCACTGAGGTTCGAGTGATCGACTCGCAAGGTGAGCAAGCAGGAGTTATGTCGCTTAGGGAGGGCATCGAGTTGGCGAAAGAAGAGGGTCTGGACCTCGTCGAAGTATCGCCAAATGCTGCCCCCCCCGTGTGTCGAATTATGGATTTCGGAAAATACTTGTTCGAACAGAACAAGAAGGCTCAATCTGCGAAACGCAAACAGAAGCAAGTACACGTAAAAGAGATTAAATTTCGCCCGGGAACGGACGAAGGTGACTACCAGATCAAGCTCGGGAAACTGGTGCATTTTCTGGAAATTGGCGACAAAACCAAAGTCACATTGAGGTTTCGAGGTCGTGAGATGGCGCACAAGGAATTGGGTGCGCAGCTCCTGACCAGGGTCAGAGATGACCTGGAAGAATATGGCACGGTTGAGCAAATGCCGCAGATGGAAGGACGGCAGATGGTCATGGTAATCGCGCCAAAGAAGCACTGAGCACTGTATTAGTCAAAGCAGTAAAAGTGAGTAATAGCTGACGGGTGTGACAACCATGAAGCTCTACCCGCCTGCAGCGGCCGGAATAACCCGGTTCGTAGCAAGGCTTAAGGAAAGAAAATGTCTAAGATGAAAACCAACCGAGGCGCGGCCAAGCGCTTCAAGAAGACGGGTAAAGGTGGCTTCAAGCGCGCCCAATCCCATCTCAATCATATCCTTACCAAAAAGAAGTCAAAGCGTAAGCGCAACTTGGGTAAGACCTTGCAGGTGCATGAAGCTGACGTAAAGAGCGTGCGCCGCATGCTCCCTTATAGTTAAGAGGAGATTGAGAGATGGCCAGAGTTAAGAGTGGCGTAACCGCCAAAGCCCGCCATAAGAAAGTCCTCGGTAAAGCGAAGGGCTACTATGGCGCGCGTAGCAAATTATTTAAGACAGCCAAACAGGCTGTTATCAAAGCCGGTCAATATGCATACCGTGACCGTCGCCAGCGTAAACGTCAGTTCCGCGCATTGTGGATCGCGCGCATCAACGCTGCAGCTCGTTTGCACGGCCTGTCGTACAGCCGTCTCATCAACGGACTGAACAAAGCCGAGATCGAGGTTGACCGCAAGGTGTTAGCCGACATTGCCGTACACGATCCTGAGGCATTTGGTGCGATCGCTGCGGCTGCCAAGGCTGGTCTCGAACTTAAGACCGCTGCCTAATTGAATCTTGAGCCGGGCGCGGCAACGCGCCTGACTTAAGAGCCCTCAATATGCAGGCACTCAGCGAGCTAACTGACCGGGCAGCGTCTGAAATAGACGCTGCAACCGATCTTGCCGCACTGGATGCGGTCCGGGTTTCCTATTTGGGTAAGAAAGGCGAGTTAACTGCTCGCTTGAAGTCGCTTGGCCAACTGCCGCCGGAAGAACGCTCCAGCGCTGGCCAGGAAATCAACAAGGCCAAACAGGAAGTGCAGGCGGGGCTGAACGCACGTCGCGAATCGCTGGAGAACGCTGCGCTGGAAGCGAGGCTGGCTGCTGATGCGGTCGACGTCTCTTTGCCCGGTCGTGGCTCTTCGATCGGTGGTCGACATCCTGTATCGCGTGCCCAGTCGCGTATCGAACGGATCTTCACGAATGCCGGATTTGGTGTTCGATCAGGTCCGGAAATCGAAGACGATTTCCACAACTTCACGGCACTGAATATTCCTGAGAACCATCCGGCAAGAGCGATGCACGACACGTTTTATTTGCCGGGCGGCAACCTGCTGCGAACACACACCTCGCCCGTGCAGATTCGCTCTATCGTCAAGGAAGGTGTACCGATCCGGATCATAGCGCCGGGCCGGGTTTATCGATGTGACTCCGATCAGACGCATACGCCGATGTTCCATCAGGTCGAAGGTCTGGTCATTGATGAGAACATCAGTTTCGCGAATCTGAAGGCGGTGTTGCATCAGTTCGTCGAGGCATTTTTTGAACGCAAGGCCGAACTTCGCTTTCGTCCGTCCTACTTTCCGTTCACCGAACCGTCGGCTGAGGTCGATGTGCGATGGGGGTCGTACTCGGACGGTGATCACGAGTCTGACACCGAAACCAGTCAGCACACGGGAAAGTGGCTCGAGATTCTTGGTTGCGGCATGGTGCACCCGAACGTGCTCGAAAGTGCCGGCGTCGATTCTGATAAGTACACCGGTTACGCCTTTGGTATCGGTATCGAGCGGCTGGCCATGTTGCGCTACAACGTGTCGGATCTCAGGACGTTCTTCGAGAACGATCTGCGTTTCCTCCGGCAGTTCAGGTAATCACGATGAAGATTGCAGAATCCTGGTTGCGTGAATGGGTGAACCCCGATCTTGATACTGAGGCGCTAAGCCATCAGTTAACGATGCTCGGCCACGAAGTTGATGGCATCGAATACGAAGGTGCCGGCATTGCCGATATAGTTATCGCGGAAGTCGCGGAATTCAGCAAGCACCCGGACGCTGACAAACTCAGCTTGTGCAAAGTTGATGACGGCAGCGGCGATCTTATCGACGTCGTTTGTGGCGCGCCCAACGTTGTGAAGGGCATGAAAGCACCATTCGCCAAACCTGGCGTGACACTGCCGAACGGTATGAAGCTGCGCAAAGCGAAAATCCGCGGGGTCGTTTCAAACGGAATGCTTTGCTCGGCAATCGAGCTGGGGCTGGGCGACGAATCAGACGGCATCTTGTCGTTGCCGCAGGATGCGGAAGTAGGATCGCCACTCGTCGATTTCCTTGAGCTTCCCGACGCGGTTATCGACCTGGACCTGACACCGAATCGTGGTGATTGTTTTAGTTTGCTCGGAATCGCTCGTGATGTATCGGCGCTGACCGGGACGCAGCTCAAAGACACTTCTGTTGCAGCAGTTGCTGCCACTATCAAGGATACCCATCCGGTTAAGCTGGTCGAGCCAGCCGGCTGCCCGAGATTTGTAGGTCGTGTAATTCGTGGCATCGATGTTAGCGCTCAGTCCCCTGTCTGGATGATGGAGCGCTTGCGACGTGCTGGCTTGAGAGCGATCTCGCCCGTCGTCGATATCACGAATTTTGTCATGCTCGAGCTCGGACAACCGTTGCACGCCTACGATTTTGGCCTGCTCCAGGGGGCAATAAAGCCCCGATTGGCAAAATCCGGCGAAAAAGTAACGTTACTTGATGACAAAGAGGTCGAGCTGAACGCCGACACACTGGTAATTACCGATGACAGCGGTCCGATTGGTATCGCAGGCATCATGGGCGGGCTTAGCACCGCCGTGACTGACAAGACCACCGATGTCTTCTTCGAGGCCGCATTTTGGCAGCAGGATTTCATGGCGGGACGAGCTCGTGCGTACGGCATGCATACCGATGCGTCGATGCGTTTCGAACGTGGTGTTGATCCAGCCGGACAGGGCAGAGCGATCGAACGCGCGACACAATTATTACTGGATATCGCCGGTGGCGATGCGGGCCCGCTGGTTGATGAAACTGTCAACAAACACTTGCCCGTTCGCGCCGATATCACCTTAAGAAAAGATCGTCTTACCCGACTCCTGGGTCTTGAAATTGATGACGCAGAAGTGGCACAGATTCTGACCAGATTAACGATGAAAGTGGAGTCGACGGAGGGCGGCTGGGTCGTCACCGCTCCCAGCCATCGATTCGATATCACGATTGAGGCCGACCTTATCGAAGAAGTCGCACGCATTCATGGTTACGATTCGATTCCTGAGACGACAGCATTTTCTCAAGCGCCGCTCGAAACGGTGACCGAGTCGAAAGTGGATGTTGAGCTGGCTGCTGCGACTTTGATCGCCCGTGACTACCAGGAAGTTGTGACTTACAGCTTCATTGATGCGGCTGCCAACACGGCGTTCACAGGATCTGAATCTGAGCTCGTATTAAGCAATCCGATTTCATCCGAGATGTCAGTGATGCGCGCTTCGTTATGGCCTGGTCTGGTCGCTGCTGCCGCGGCAAACAGTGCTCGGCAACAAGATAGAATTCGTCTGTTTGAAAACAGCAAGTCGTTCCACGGCAAGCTTGGTGAGCACACTGAGGTTGTCCGTATCGCGGGACTGGCCTCAGGCCCGGTACGTCCCGAGCAATGGGGCGTTGCGACAGAAGCTGTTGATTTCTTTGATGTAAAATCAGATGTTGAGGCATTGCTGTCATTGGCTACCGGCGTTGACGAATATCGTTTCGTGGCAGCAGAACATCCTGCGTTACAGCCAGGACAGACAGCAGAGATCATCCGTAATGATGAAGTGATCGGCGTGGTCGGCAAACTTCATCCGAGGCTTGCGAAGAATTTCGACCTGAAGCGAACGGTATTTTTGTTCGAACTTGATGCTGCCAAAACACTGGCGACAAGTGCTCCGGTTGCTGCTTCGATTTCGAAATTCCCGGCGATTCGGCGCGACATTGCAGTCATTGTTGACGACGAAATTTCTGCCGATGAACTTGTAAATGCGGTCGCAGCGACGTCACCAGGGCTGATTCAAGGTGTCAGGATATTTGACATTTACAAGGGCCCAGGGATAGAAGCAGGGCGAAAAAGCGTCGCAATAGGCTTGATTTTACAGGAAACATCGCGCACCCTTACTGACGATGATGCGGACATCGCAATGGCCGCAGCAGTCAAGAAATTAGAAGATCAATTCGCGGCAGTTCTAAGAGACTAAACCTGATGGCACTGACAAAAGCAGACATGGCCGAGTCGTTGTTTAATGAGCTTGGTTTGAACAAAAGAGAAGCCCGCGAATTAGTCGACATGTTTTATGAGGAGCTGCGTGCGTCACTCGCAGTTGGGGAGCAGGTCAAACTTTCCGGATTTGGAAACTTTGACCTTCGGGATAAAAAAGAACGGCCTGGAAGAAACCCGAAAACCGGACAGGAAATTCCAATCAGCGCTAGACGCGTGGTGACTTTCCGGCCAGGACAAAAACTAAAGGCCCGAGTGGAAGCATATGCTGGAACCGGGGAATAACGACGAACTTCCTCCAATACCTGGTAAGCGCTACTTCACGATAGGTGAAGTCAGCGATCTTTGCGCTGTTAAGCCGCACGTACTTCGGTATTGGGAGCAAGAGTTCCCACAATTAAAACCTGTGAAGCGACGGGGTAACCGCCGCTATTATCAACGTCAGGACGTTTTGATCATTCGACAGATCAGAAGCCTCCTCTATGATGAGGGTTTCACCATCGGTGGCGCTCGCCAGCGCTTGACGGGTGACAATGCGAAGTCGGATGTCACGCAAAGTCAGCAGATAATCAAGCAGATGCGCATGGAACTTGAACAACTTCTTAAGATTCTGCGTCGTTAAGAAACCACTCTTTCCAAGTCTACTCGCGGCAAGTATCATTGCTGCCCTGTAGGAGCACCCAGGCGGCAGAACCGCTGGGAGCGAATCAAACATCGGTCGGGGCGTGGCGCAGCCTGGTAGCGCACCACAATGGGGTTGTGGGGGTCGGAAGTTCGAATCTTCTCGCCCCGACCAATTTTTGACTCAAACATCGGTGAATCTCGCATGAGCCTTCCCAGGATTGCTATCTCGAATCCTGTCGCTGTCGTCGCGGCAGTATTGCTTGTGCTCTTGATGGGAGCTATCGGGCTTTCTAACTTGCCCGTGCAAATGATTCCCGACGTCGAACGTTCGTTCATCCAAATCACTACTGGCTGGCGATCCGCAGCACCCGAAGAAATAGAGTCCGAGATTGTTGAGCCGCAGGAAGATGTTTTGCGCGGCTTGCCGGGTCTCGAAAAAATGGAATCATCGGCCTCGGCTGGTCAAGCGAGTATCAGCCTGATGTTCTCTGTAGAAACCGATTTGCAGCGCGCGCTGCTCGAGGTAATCAACAGACTCAATCAGGTACCGCGGTATCCAAACGATGTAACCGAGCCAAGAATTTTTGCTGGTCAGGATAGTTTTGGTTCTCCCATCGCGTGGTTCTCCTTGCTGACGGTCGAAGGCAATACACGGCCAATCGCGAGCTACAGTGATTTCATGCGCGAAGTTGTTCAGGCGCGAATTGAACGCGTTCCCGGGATTTCGAATTCGAATGCCTACGGTGGGAGAGACAACGAAGTTCGAATTACATTCGATCCTTACGAAGCGGCGGCGCTGGGTATCGAAATTCCTGTGCTTGCACAATTGACCGGCAGCCACAGCGATACCTCGGGTGGATCCAGCGACATTGGCAGGCGACAGTACACGCTCCGTTATGCCGGCCAATACGAATTACCGGATTTTGGCGAGATGGTGCTGGACTGGCGCGGCGGCAATCCGGTTCGACTTCGGGATATCGCAACGGTCGAAGTTGTCATGCGCGATACCACTGGCTTCATGTTGCACAACAGCCACGACTCGATCGCCTTCAACGCGCAAGTTGAAAAGGGTGTCAACGTCCTCGACGTAATGAAGGATTTGAAAGCGGCGGTCGAGGAACTCCGTAGCGGCGTGTTGGCCAGGGAAGGTATTGAGATATCGCAGAGCTACGATGAGTCTGTCTACATTGAAGATTCGATCGCAATGCTGAGAACCAATTTGTTGATTGGTATTGCGCTGGCCGTCGGTATTCTTTGGTGGTTTCTGCGTCGCTTTCGGGCAACCGTTGTCGTTGCCCTTGCCATACCGATATCGCTGTTTACCGGTTTCCTGATCATGCAGGTCACTGGTCGATCGCTCAATATGATCTCGCTCGCGGGCCTGGCGTTTGCGACAGGAATGGTGTTGGACGCGGCTATCGTTGTGCTGGAGAACATTGTTCGATTGCGCGAGAAAGGTACGCCGGTCGAAGAGGCCGCCGTAACCGGTTCTACCCAGGTTTGGGGTGCGCTAATTGCGTCTACTGCGACGACAGTCGCTATTTTTCTGCCAATTATGTTCCTGAAGGACATATCTGGCCAATTGTTCGCCGATGTTGCGCTCGTTATTTCAGTGGCTGTTATTGCATCGCTTTTTATCGCTGTTACCGTCATTCCAACTGCAGCGTCCAAGTGGTTGAAGCATGCCAAGCTCGACGATCCCCATAGTCGATGGTGGGATTCGACGACGAAAAAAATTATGGCGATCACGGATAGCCGTCGAATTCGAAGGTCACTGATTGGGGGCTTGTTTACCGGTGCAATAGTTTTGACGTGGGCGCTAATCCCGCCCGCTGACTATTTACCGAAAGGCGAACAAGGATGGATTTTCGCGTATATAAGTTTGCCGCCGGGCCAAAGCGTCACTGCCAGCCAGGAAGAATTCATCGATGTAGTGCTCGAAAGAATGGAGCCGTATTTGCAGGAAGGCGCGGAACTTCAGTTGCAGGTGTATTTCATGGGTATGTTCGGGTCAGGCGCATTCGCTGGCGGCAGGACAGTTGACCCGAATGACTCCAGTGCATTTATGAAGATACTGAATAACGAGATCCTGTCAGGGTTCCCCGACACGATGGCGTTTGTTCAGCAGTGGGGCATATTCGACCAGTTGGGCGGTGGTGGGGATATAGAACTGAATATTCAAAGTCGCGACATGGATGCCATGCTCGCGGCGGGCCGTGCAGGCCTTGGCTTGGTTGCAGAGTACCTGCCGGGCGCTCAAGCCAGGCCGGTACCAGGAGTTGCTATTGCGGAACCAGAGTTGCGACTCATCCCCAACGAACGGCGCATTGCAGAGGCCGGCTGGAATCGCCGGCAAATGTCCGCTGTTGTCGGCGCTTTGGGTGATGGCGTCTATGTTGGTGATTATTTCGATGGTGAGCGACGGATGGATATAGTACTTCGAGCCCCGGAGTGGTCGAGTCCGGAGCAACTCGCATCGACGCCGCTGGCGACGCCAGCAGGCGGTATTCAGTCGCTGGATCAGATGGTCGCCCTGGTTCGAACAGCCGGACCCATTGAGATACGACGGGTAGACCGTCGCAGAGCCTTGACACTGATTGTTACTCCACCAGATGGCGTATCTCTGGAGGAATCACTCGCGATACTGAAAGAGCACGTGGAGCCCGAGCTGATGAACTATTTGCCCAGTGACGGGGACATAAGTTACTACGGCAGTGCGGATGATCTGCAGGTCGCGCTGGGAAATATGGCGCGGAGTTTTGCTTTGGCCATAATAGTGTTGTACCTGCTTTTGAGTGGCTTGTTTCGCTCGTTCATTGACAGTTTTCTCGTTATTGCAGCGTTGCCGCTGGCAATTGTGGGTGGCGTTGGGTTATTGCGCATCGTGAATTTGCCGATGGACCTTCTGACCATGATCGGCTTTATCACTCTGCTGGGGCTCGTGGTTAACAATGCGATCTTGCTTGTGCACCAGACACGTATTGCTGAACGAGGTGGTCTGGAACGACGCAGTTCGGTTGAACAGGCGATTCGACGTCGCCTGCGGCCGATCCTGATGAGCACACTCACCAGTATTTTCGGGATGTTGCCGTTACTCCTGATCCCGGGTCCTGGCTCGGAAGTCTATCGCGGACTCGCGGCGGTAATCGTCGGTGGCATGGCGGTTAGCGCCGTGTTTACGTTGATATTCCTTCCAAGCCTGCTGCGATTGGGGGAAACTGAACGTGCGGCGCCTGTTCCAGACGGCGAAGCATTTTCAACGAGCTAATAGATGATCGTGAACTCAAATACAGTCAAACTGGCGGCGCTTATTTTCCTCGGCGTCACCACCAGTGGTGTAGCGCAGGAAATGGGGCCAGCGCGAGTTGTAACTGATTATGCGACGATGCAGATGCTGGCGCCGTCGGTCGAGGTTCCAGGAACCATAATTAGCCGCTACGATTCCCGGTTAGCATCTGAACTGGCTGCAAAGCTGTCGTGGATTGCAGAGGTTGGAACTGAGGTCGCCAAGGGCGATACCGTTGCTCGGCTGGAGGACTTCACTTTCAAGATTCGGGAGATGGAGGCGCAAAGTCTGATCGATAGAGAGCAGGCTCGAGTGACTTTCCTTGAGTCCGAGTTGAAACGTCTCGAGCAACTCTCGGATCAGAATCTATCGGCGAAGAGTCAGTTGGACCGAACAGCGTCGGATCTTGCGATTGCAAAGAGCGATCATCGAATTGCGCAAGCGCAACTGGGTTACGCGCAAATAGCGATGCACGTCACGCAAATCAGGGCGCCGTTCGACGGCGTGGTCACCGAAAGACTGCGAAATCTGGGTGAGCGACTAACCATAGCGGACGAGGTGATTCGACTGGTCGATCCGAATTCTTTGGAAGTTGTTGCCAGAGCGCCGTTGAGTACCGTGAATTTCATCCGAGAAGGGAACGTGTTGGCACTTAGTAACGATTTTCGCGCTGGCGATGCTGTTATTCGCGCCATCGTGCCTTTCGGTAGTCCACAGTCGCATATGTTTGAAATTCGTCTGGATGCCGATCCCGAGATCTGGACGGTTGGCGAAAGCGTACGCCTGACTATGCCAACGGCAGCAGGGAAACAGGTTCTGGCAGTGCCAAGAGATGCCTTGGTATTGCGTCGCGAGGGGTCATCTGTATTCATAGTGACGGAGCAATCCACTGTGAAACAGGTTCAAGTCATTGTAGGGCTGGGCGCTGGTAAGCTCATAGAGGTCTTTGGCAATTTGAATGCGGGTGATGAGGTCGTTATTCGCGGTGCCGAAGGGCTGAGTGATGGCATGGCGGTTAAGATCGTTCCTGCAAGTGTTGATTAAGCAACGTTTGGTGCCGGCAATTTCGTGTCCTGAATGCCCAACAGAATAGGTTTCGCCTCTTCCCGGTAGATGTTCACTTTCGCATTGAACGCGACTCTCGACAGGCCGTGTTTGTCCTTGATCGTCAGGCGGCGAATGTTGAATTGTCCGCTGCCCATGTTTTCGCCCGTCAAGTAGCACTTGATTGCGGTTACGCGTTCACCAGACAACTCCATGCCGCTGAGTTGTGAAAGGTTACCTTGCGCACGCTGCATGAATGTCACGGCATCAACGTTGGGTTGTACAGCAACCTCGCCTTTGTCATTTTCGATTTCGATATCGGCCATGAAATCGCCAACCAGGATCTGACCGGGCAGTGCAGCATCGATCATGCGGGCAAGTTCAATGGTTACATCGCCGACGATAAAATCGTGTGTGGTCGGATTCAGGCCCTCGGCCTGGTGGAATTCGTAACAACTGCCTACATGAAAACATGCTCGCAGCCGTGGCACGGCTTTCGATGCTGACTTGCTTCTGGCTATCGCGTTATCTGCCAAAACGATATGCATGAAGTGGTACAGATTGACGCTGGCCTCAAGCCCGTCATCCCGATTCCAGATGTAGAAACCATCGCCGCTTGAGGAACGAGCGAAATCAATATTGACGTCTGCTTCCAGCATTTTCGCATGTGCGGAATTCAGCGAATACGAAAGACTGTTTAACTGTGTCATTTGCTCGAACGGTGTGAGGAGGCTGAAACCGACAATATCGAACAATGTCACAGCACGACTCGGGACGTAGTTGATGCCGTACTTTCGAATCATCTTTTCAATGATTTTGGTTTCGACCTCGTTGCCCTCAAGCGGTACGCGCAACGGGATATTGGTGGGTTCGATGTCGAGAAGTCGCGCAACTTTTTGCATTTGTGAAATGGTGAGCTGGCGATCCCCCGTAATCAGTTCGGTGATAAACCGTGGTGAGACGCGCGGCGGCATCGTGCCATCCCGTGCCGACGTGTATTCCGCTATTGCGTAGTGGGGTACAACGAGAATCAGTATGCTCTGATCCAATGGTGTCCAGCTCAGAATGCTGTTCTGCCCAAGCGACCAATGGCTGCGCAAAGAGCTCTCAACATGAGTCAGGTTGCTGCGCTGGCGCAGTCCCATTTGCTGCACGAGGCCTGCCAACTGGTCCAGGTACGGCGAATAGTCGGCTATTCGTCGAATACCGGATTTCGACAGATCATCAAGTTCCATATTTTGGCCCGCTGCGACTTTCGCGAAGGTGGATTCTCTGCCACAGTTCGCTTCAATTACCCAATCAACACTTGTGCACGGCGCAAGTCAATACGCGATATTGCATTTTACATAACTTATGACAGATTCTGGACCCAATATTGAAGAGATTCGCGCTTTGCGCGATCGGCTGACTGAACAGGCGCTGCGGACTCCCGTTGTGCGTTGTCCGGCTATAGAGAGTGAGCTGGGAGGCGCGACAGAGGTATTCGCCAAACTCGAATTCTTGCAGCGCACGGGGACCTTTAAAGCGCGTGGTGCGCTAGCGACCTTGTATGGACTGACAAACAAAGAGCTTGAGAAAGGTGTAACTGCCGTTAGCGCCGGCAATCACGCAATCGCGACCGCATTTGCAGCGCAAGCGCTTGGTACGACGGCCAAGGTTGTCATGATCCGCACTGCAAACCCGTCACGAGTCGCCGCGTGCGAAAGCTATGGTGCCGAGGTTGTAATGGCTGATGACGTCCACCAGGCATTCGAAGTTGCGCAAAAAATTCGAGACGAGGAGGGGCGCTTTTTCGTGCATCCTTTCGAGGGGCGGTCCGTCGCTCTTGGTACGGGAACAGTGGGTCTCGAAATTTGCGAACAAATCGAGAAAATCGATGCGTTGGTAATTCCAATCGGCGGCGGTGGTTTGGTCGGAGGAATATCGAACGCAGTGAAACGACTGTGCCCCGATGTGGAGATCATTGGGGTCGAACCCGAAGGCGCGGACTCAATGCACCGCAGTTTTGCCAGCGGTGAACCAGAGAGTATCGCGAAGGTCACAACGATTGCAGATAGTCTTGGAGCCCCGTTCGCGATGCCGTACTCATTCGAGTTGACGCGAAGAAACGTAGATCGACTTGCGATGATTGATGACCAGCAAATGCGCAATACAATGGGGTTTCTGTTTCAGTCCATGAACATCGCTGTTGAGCCAGCGTGTGCAGCGACAACCGCAGCGCTCCTCGGACCGTTGCGGGATTCGTTGCGAGGAAAACGGGTTGTATTGCTCATGTGTGGCAGCAATATCGACTGGGATACATTCTCGCGACAGGTGATTTTCAGCGATGTTGATTGAACAACTTAAGGAGATAGTTGGGCCAAAGGGCTGGACGACCGACCCACTGGACCTCGAACCACTTCTAACGGACTGGCGCGGGGCTGTGCGCGGTGCGACGCCTATCGTCACGTCACCTGCAAACACAGACGAGGTTGCTGCTGTGATTCGGGCATGTGCCGACGCAAACGTTGCAATCGTCCCGCAGGGCGGCAATACGGGAATGTGCGCCGGGGCAGTTCCCGATGCGTCGGGCACACAGATCATATTGTCCTTAGCTCGAATGAATGCGATCAGAAACATCGACCCGGCGAATTTTTCAATGGAGGTCGAGGCTGGTTGCATCCTCGAAAATATCCAACGTGCCGCGGTTGCCGTTGACCGGCACTTTGCATTGAGTCTTGGCGCAGAAGGCAGCTGCCAGATTGGCGGAAACCTATCGACCAATGCAGGCGGGATTAATGTCGTTCGATACGGTACCGCGCGCGCCCAGGTACTTGGTCTGGAAGCCGTGATGGCCGACGGAACAATTGTGAGCAGCTTGCGGTCGCTGCGAAAGGACACGGCAGGCTATGACCTGAAGCAACTTTTCATCGGCAGTGAGGGAACGCTCGGGATCATCACTGCTGCGATCCTGAAGCTCTATCCGCTACCCGGTGCGATCAGCACCGCGCTGGTGTCGATCGAATCGGCGGGCGATGCAGTTCGGTTACTGGCGTACTTGAGGACGGAGCTCGCCGATGCCGTTGAGGCGTTTGAATTGGTATCGAGTTATGTTTTCGGCCTGGTTGAAAAACACGTCCCGGATTCGGCGCTGCCATTTGACAATGAAGCCCCCTGGTACGTGCTACTGGACGTCGCCATCGGCGGGAATGAAGAGCGCCTGGAGGGCGCTTTGATGGGAGCAGCAGAAGAGGGCTTGCTGTCCGATGCAATAATCGCCAAAAACTCGGTAGAAGCAGACAGACTTTGGCGCATGAGGCATTCAATAGCCGAGGCTGAGCGGTCCGAGCGCAAGGCGCAAAAACACGATATTTCGGTGCCGCTATCTCGTATGGAAGAGTTCCTGCAGCGCGGAGATTCGTTGCTGTCGGAACTGGTTCCCAATGCGCAACTGGTGGCGTTCGGTCACGTCGGCGACGGAAATTTGCACTACAACGTGGCACTGCCTGAGGGTTCGGAAGATGGGCCGGGCGTTACGAAGGCCATATACGACCTCGTAGAGGAGTTGGGGGGAAGTTTCAGTGCCGAGCACGGAATAGGCATCCTAAAGCGGCAATATTTACCCTTATACCGGAATGCCGGTGAAATCGAGCTCATGAGGACCCTGAAGCGCGCTCTCGACCCCAAGAATATTCTCAATCCGGGCAAGGTAATTTGACGACCAGTTCCGGTTCCGGGCGAGTTCTGACTATAAAATGTCAAATGAACTTATGAGTGCAGAATCCGAAAACGTGCGTGACACCTTCGCTGATCAGCTGGCGAGCTTTGACGATAAACTCAAAGCCACAGCTGATGATGTGGACATGCTTGCCGATATCCAGGAAGGTATCGGTCGATTGCTCACGACCACGGGAAGTAGTGAAGCCCAGATTCGCAGGGTGCTGCAGGAGCGATACGAAGCAGGGGTGCTACGCAAGGAAACGTTCCAGCTCGTGAAATCCATGCTGGATCGCTTCGTAACAGAGAACATCGCCACCAGCCCGACTCCAGAGGAACTGGTTCCTGCGCCAAACCGCAAACCGCCGCCGATAAATCCGCCACCCGTTGCTGCTGATCCAGAGCCAGATGACGCATTTGGGGCGACAACAGTAATTCCGTCCGGATTTGTTCTCGACAAGTCTGCAGAAGCTCGAGTGCAGGTAGGATCCTTGTTGCGCGATCGATTTTTGCTGCAGGAAAAAATTTCCGGCGGCAGCATGGGTGTTGTGTACAAAGCCATGGATCGCCGACTGGCCGAAGCTGGCAGCAAGGACCACTGGGTTGCGATCAAGGTCTTATCACCGCAATTGGCCGAAAATGGCCAGGCATTGAGGGCGCTGCAGCAGGAGGCGGCCAAGGGCCGTTGCCTGGTCCACCCCAATATCGTTCGTTTTATCGACCTTGACCGGGATGATGATCTTTATTTCCTGATCATGGAGTGGTTGGAAGGCCGGACTCTGGCTGACGTCCTGGATTCCAAAGACGCTGCTGTTATCGACAACGCAGCCGCTTTTCGCATTGTTCGCCATATTGGCGACGCTCTCGACTATGCACACAGCCGCGGCATCGTTCATGCGGACATCAAGCCGGGCAACATCATGATTATGCCGAATGGCGATGCCAAGCTATTCGACTTCGGCGTGGCGCGGGTGCGGCAGCAACACGCCGATACAGAATTCGACCCCGGTGTTTTGGGTGCGCTGACGCCGGCTTACTCGAGCATGCAGGTTCTGACCAGTGAAGAGCCCGTAGCCGCTGACGACGTATTTTCATTGGGTTGCCTGCTCTATCGGCTGATTGCCGGATACCGCGTCTTCGGACCCCGTAACGCCGCAGAAGCGTCACAGGAAGGTATGAAGCCGCAGCGTCTTAAAGGATTGAATGACAGTCAGTGGAAAGCCCTGAAAAAAGCGCTGTCATATTCGCGTGTGACGCGTTTCAGTTCTGTTCGTGAGTTTGTAGATGCGTTGGACGAACACCAGGACGAGCCGTTTCGAGTTGAAGAGCCTGATCGCTTTGCAGACATCGAAGACGAACGCGGCGTTAGCAAATCGTTGCTTATGTTGCTGCTGGTTGCCAGTTTGGCCGCAGCGGCCGGCTATCAGTACGGGTATCTCGATCCTTTGCTGGAAAAATTGTCCGCAGCGGGACCTGAATCTCCCGTGGTGATTGAAGGTAATACACCGACAATCCACACACCGGAAATAGCTGTTCCCGTCACGGATCCAGAACCGAAGTTGATAGCGGTGCCGGAGCCGGAACCCGAGTTGAGTACGGCGACGGAGGCCGCCTCAAGCGAGGAAGAGGCGTCCGCCGTTATTGAAGAGTTTGTAGAGGCCGAAGTTGCGGAAGAGCCGATAGTGGAAGAAGCGCCGATCGTCGGTCCGGATTCGATGCTTGTAGATTTTTCTACATTGCCACCGGCGACAGAGATAATTCCTTTTAGTCCAGGTGGTGGTACGAGTAAACCGGTAAATATCGCTATTCGGGAAGATGGCCCGGACGTGATTATCGATTTCGTACGGGGGAGCAACCTCGCAACACCAATGAACCTGCGTCTGGAGGAAGTGGGCTTCAGTGGAAATCGCTCGCCGTGGGCCGGCGGCCAATTCGCACTGTCCAATTCGGGACTGATACATTTTCCGGCGGGACAGGCTCGTGGCCGCGTGACGCTGAGCATGGCATCTGATCCACTCCGGGAGGCCGACCAGCAATCGACCCTGCGTCTGCGCGAGGCCGACTTTCCGGATTCCGAGCTAGCCGTTATCAACGTCTCGCTGGAAGATGATGATCGGCGATCATTCGAGTCTCGTTTACCGACAAACACCATCGCTTTTGCGACCAATAAGACAGCGATACGTGAAACCGACCCGGCCGTACAAATCGATCTGGTACGTTTCAACCCCGACAATTCTCCGCTTGTCATTGAATACACGGTAAGTGACATGACGGCAACAGAGGGCGAAGATTACTTCGCACCAGGCGGTCACTCGATAACCTTCGGGCCTGGCCAGCGGTCGGCCCGTTTACTGGTGCCACTGGTCCAGGATGCGGCGGTCGAGGGCGACGAGACTTTCGTCGTGGAACTCGTCAGTGACCGTTCCTCGATAGCAGTTGATGTCAATCGTCACATCGTAGTAACGATCCTCGACGACGAATCACAATCCCGCTAATTTGCTGCTAGACTGCCGCGGAAACCCCGCATCAGGCAGGGTAAAGACGGAGCGACAGCGAAACCATGACTGAGAAAGAGCTGCGACGCTATTCACGCGTGGTTGTTGATGGCGACGAGCAGGCACCCAGCCGTGCGATGTTACGTGCAGTAGGATTCGAAGAAGACGACTTCCAACGTCCACAAATCGGAATTGCCTCAACCTGGAGCATGGTAACGCCGTGCAATATGCACATTGGAGGCCTCGCGGAGGAAGCCGCAAAAGGCGCTAATGATGCCGGCGGCAAGGGGGTCATATTCAACACCATCAGCGTGTCGGATGGCATCTCAATGGGGACGCCGGGCATGCGCTACTCACTCGTCTCTCGCGAAATTATCGCGGACTCTATCGAGGCAGTTACCGGCGCCGAAGGTTTCGACGGCCTGGTAGCCATCGGTGGTTGCGACAAAAACATGCCGGCATGCGTCATGGCGATGGCACGCCTGAACAGACCAGCAGTATTTGTCTACGGCGGAACCATTCGTCCGGGGGTTAAGCGCCGTGACATCGTGTCGGTGTTTGAGGCGGTCGGTGCCAAATCAGGCGGCAAGATATCCGATGCCGAGCTACTTGATATCGAACAAACCGCCATACCGGGACCGGGAGCCTGTGGCGGCATGTACACCGCGAATACTATGGCATCGGCGATCGAGGCATTGGGCATGAGTTTGGGAAACAGCTCTGCTCAGGAAGCGGTATCCAGCGATAAAATAGTCGACTGCCATTGCGCGGGCGAAGCAGTGTTGCATCTGATTCGGGAGGACATCAAGCCACTCGACATCATGACGAAAGAGGCTTTCGAAAACGCGATCGCCGTCGTCATCGCATTGGGTGGCTCGACGAACGCCGTACTGCATCTACTGGCGATTGCTCGCGAGGCTGACGTCGAATTATCTTTGGACGATTTCACGCGTATCGGTGCAAGAACACCCGTCCTTGCTGATGTTAAGCCCAGCGGCCAGTACCTCATGTCTGAACTGATTGAAATTGGTGGCATCCAGCCGCTGATGAAACGCATGCTGGACAAAGGCATGTTGCACGGTGACTGCATAACGGTGTCTGGAAAGACACTGGCAGAGAATCTTGCCCAGGTCGCGGACTATCCACAGGGACAGGATATTGTTCGGGATTTCGACAACCCGATCAAAGCGGACAGCCACCTTGCTATCCTGTACGGCAATCTCGCGCCGGAGGGTTCAGTTGCGAAAATTACGGGCAAGGAAGGATTACAATTCGAGGGCAAGGCCCGCGTATTTCATTCCGAGGAAGAGGCGTTGCAGGCGATTCTCGATGACTCAATAAAAGCCGGGAATGTCATTGTCATTCGTTATGAAGGCCCAAAAGGTGGGCCGGGAATGCGAGAAATGCTCAGCCCGACCGGTGCCATTATGGGTAAAGGACTTGGCAATGACGTTGCCCTCATTACAGATGGCCGATTTTCGGGTGGCAGCCATGGGTTCGTCGTCGGACACGTTACGCCGGAGGCAGCGGTTGGCGGACCAATCGCCCTGGTTGAAGATGGAGATACCCTCCGAATAGACGCCGAACGCAAGGAAATCAGTGTCGATGTCAGTAATGTGGTGATGGCGGAGAGACGTGAGCGCTGGCGGCGTCCGGCGTCGCCTGTGACGCGTGGAGCGCTCGCAAAGTACCGCAGCGCCGTGTCTTCAGCGTCAGAAGGTGCAGTCACGATCCCACCAGCCTGGGACGAGTAGAGGGCCTATTTGGATGCCAAACTTGACCTTTGCTGTGATGTCGGCTCTACTCCTACGATGATTTTTTACGACACCCACGAATTGTGCCAGCGCATCGATGATCTCGTTGCGATAAAACACACAATAACCATGGCGCGCCAGAGGTACGTGGGTGCGAATGGCAACTGTACCGGCTAAACAATAAAGTTCGGACATTGTCACCAAACCCGCGAGGTCCTCCTGGCGGGTTTTTTTTTGCCGTCATAGACGGCAATAATGGAAGTATCCAGGGCTTAGGGGCCGGAATGCCGAGTTCGCAGGCGGTCACAAACGTCTTTAAGACCCAGGTCTTGCACCGCCAATAACACGATCACGTGGTAAAGAAGATCGGCCGCTTCGTCGATGACTTCGCCTTTGTCGCCTACAACCGCCGCCAATGCGAGCTCAACGCCTTCTTCGCCGACTTTCTGTGCAATGCGTTTTGTACCGGCTTTCGCAAGGCGCACCGTGTAGCTATCTTCAGTCGGGTCCTTTAGCCGGCCACGGACGATCATTTCGAGATCTTCGAGAAATGCGATGTCTGAAATACTCACGTTGAATCCTCAAATACGCATGCTGACGTTCTTGCCAGCAAGATACTGTTTCAGGTCGCCGATATCGATTTCGGCGCTGTGGAAAACGCTGGCGGCAAGAGCGCCGTCAACATTGGCAATATCAAATGCTTCGAAAAAATGTGCCATTTCACCGGCTCCGCCGGACGCAACCAGTGGGATAGTGCAATGCCTCCGCATGGCTTGTAGCTGTTCGATATCGTAGCCGTTTCGAACGCCATCCTGATTCATACAGTTCAGGACAATCTCTCCCGCACCACGATTCTGAATCTCAAGCAACCAATCAAGGGTGAGCCGCTGCGCTGGCGACGTCTTGTCCGGATCACCTGTGTTCTGGTAGACGCAGTAGTTGCCATGCTCCTCTCGACTATCGATGCCGATTACGACACATTGTGATCCGAATCGGCGAGCGAGTTCCGCGATGAGTTCAGGATTCGCAAGAGCAGGGGAGTTAATCGAAATTTTATCAGCGCCTTTATTAAGCACGTCCTCTGCATCGGCGACCGACTTGATGCCGCCGGCGACGCAAAACGGAATATCGAGAACAGCAGCGACACCTGCAACCCAACTTCGATCAACAGTGCGGCCATCCGGGCTGGCAGTAATGTCGTAAAACACCAGTTCGTCGGCACCTTCCTGGCAATACCGTTCAGCAAGTTCAAGAATGTCGCCGACGACGCGGTGATTGCGAAACTGCACGCCCTTTACGACAACGCCGTCTTTAACGTCGAGACAGGGAATTATGCGCTTTGTCGGAATGATGCCACCTCCGTCGCATTAATCTCTCCATCTAACAATGCGCGGCCGGTAATCGCTGCCGGGACAGCCAGTTCACGCAGCCTCTGCAAATCGTCAATATTGCGAACGCCGCCCGATGCCTGCAATTCCAGATCCGGATAACGTTCAAGGATATCGCTGTACAGATTAAAATTCGGCCCGGTCATTGCACCATCTCGCGCTACGTCAGTGCACAGGACGTGCCGTATGCCAGCTTCACGGTAACTGTCGATGCAATCCCATAGTGAAATATCGGAATCTTCCGTCCAGCCATGCGTTGTTAACATCGGCAGGTCTGACTCGTTCAACTTGATATCCAGCGCCAACACTATCGCGTCCACACCGAACTCGCATAGCCATTGCCGCACGGCTTCCGGTCGATTAATTGCAACGCTACCGACAACGCAACGAGTTATGCCAGCATCCAGCCAGCGCGCAACATCATCACGTTCACGAATGCCGCCGCCAAGTTGCACGGCAAGGCCGGATTGAGAAACGATTTCCGTAACGATGGAGTGGTTTTTCTGCGTCCCGGTTCGAGCACCATCGAGATCGACGATGTGCAAATCTCCGACGGCAAGTGCGGAGAAGCGCTGGCCTATCTCTGCCGGATTAGCGCTGTACTCCGTGGTTTTCTCAAAATCTCCTTTGAACAAGCGAACGCACTTGCCATCTTTTAGATCCACGGCCGGAATTATCCTCATGCTCCGAGCCCCACGAAATTTCGCAGTAATTGCGCACCCGCTGTCGATGAGCGTTCGGGATGAAACTGTGCAGCAACAAAATTCCTGTGACCGACGATCGCTGAGAATTCATTGGCATGGCGCGCGGTCGCCAGCGTGTTGTCGGATATGGGCAGAGCATAACTATGCAGGTAATAAAAAAAGCTCTTATCCTCTATGCGCTCAAGCACTGGGTGGTCTGCTGCAATGCTTGTTGCGCACCACCCCATGTTCGGGACGGGATCGCCTGATGCTGCGACGAGCTTTTCTGCCGTACCTGGGATGATTCCCAGACACTCAACATTCTCCTCTTCGGAACCGTCGCAGAGCAGCTGCATGCCGAGACAAATTCCAAGCACAGGTTGCTTGAGATCGCGCACAACGTCGACGAGCCCTGCCTTTGTCAGACGGCCCATCGCGTCTTTGGCAGCACCGACCCCGGGCAGCAGAACTCGCGGAGCATTTCGAATTACATCGGCGTCAGATGTAAGAATTGCCTTGGTCTGCAATCGTCGCAGCGCAAACAACAACGACGCGATATTGGCACCGCCGCTGTCAATAATGGCGACTTCTGTCACTACAAAGCGCCCTTGGTAGACGGCAACTCAGTTCCGCTCCTGGTGATCGCCTGTCGCAAACAACGACCAACAGACTTGAAGCAGGCTTCGACCATGTGATGCGTGTTCTCACCACAGACTTCAAGATGCAATGCAGCGCCAAGCGATTCCGACAGTGAGCGGAAGAAGTGCTCTACCATCTCGGTCGATAGTTCGCCGATATTATCGCGTGGAAAGTTTGCCGAGAATTGAAACGCAGCCCGACCCGACAAATCGAGTGCGACTTTCGCTTCACTCTCGTCCATTGGCAGCAGAAATCCGTACCGTCCTATGCCGAACTTGTTACCTAACGCTTCGCGCAAAGCATTGCCAAGGCAAATCGCGGTGTCTTCGACAGTGTGGTGTTCGTCGACATTCAGGTCCCCTTTGCAATTTATGACCAGCCCGAAGCCACCGTGTTTGGCGATTTGCTCGAGCATATGATCGTAAAAACCGATACCTGTATTGATCTGGATCGTATCGGAAGAGTCCAGATTAACGGCGACCGATATCTCCGTTTCATTGGTCGCTCGTTCGACATGAGCGACACGGTCAGAATGACACAGCAGCTCAACGATCTTCTTCCAGCTCACCGCCGCAGCATCAGCGGTATTGACCAACAGGCCCTGCACGCCAATGCGCCCAGCGAGCTCCATGTCCGTCATCCGATCACCGATTACGGCGGAATGCGGCAGGTCGATGTCGGTAGCGGCGAGATACTGTGTCAACAGGCCCGTTCGAGGCTTACGGCATTCGCAATTGTCGGCCGGCATGTGCGGGCAGATGAAAATTTCATCAAAGTTCACACTCTGGCTGGTGAACAGCTGCAAAGTATGGTCATGTGCCGCAGTGAATTCTTCTTGTGGAAGCGATGCGGTGCCGAGGCCGTCCTGATTAGTCACCACTACAAAGCGATAACCATGCTGCGCCAGTTCAAGCAGGGCAGGGATTACACCTTTGACCAGGCGAACTTTTTCGACTGAGTCGATCTGAAAATCTTCGGGTTCCTCGATCAAGGTCCCGTCACGATCGATAAATAGTACTTTCATACCCATGTCAGGACTCCGCCAACGTGTCCAGTGCGCCCAACAGCTGACTGTTATCGGACGAACTCCCAACGGTAATTCGTAAGCAGTCCGACAAATCACCACCAAAGTGACGCAGCAAGACATTGCTCTCCTCACAGCGCTGCATGACTGCATCGGCATCTGCAACCCGCACAAGGAAAAAGTTCGCTTCGCTCGGCCATACTTTCAGGACGAAATCGTAGGCCGCTACTGCAGTCATCAAACGCTGTCGTTCGCCGATAATGTTCTGCACGGCTTGGTCCGACAAAGCGAGTTGCTCGGATTGAAGTGCATCTTCGACGCACTCAACGACCGGTGTTGCCAGTGCGTAGGGCGACTGCACAGCGTTCAGCAAATTTATGATATCGGCCGACCCGGCTACTGCGCCGCAACGTGCTCCGGCGAATCCGAGCGCCTTTGAAAGCGTGCGTAATACGAGGAGGTTGGGATAATTGTCGATCAGGTCGATGACCGACTCCTGATCTCCGAACTCTACATAGGCCTCATCGACAACAACGGCCGATCGTTCGTCGCGGGCCTCCAATAATCTCACGACGTCAGCCCTGGGTAGCGGAGTACCGGTAGGATTATTCGGTGAGCAGACAAACACCAGCCTGGAGTAATCGGTGCACGCCGCGAGTACTGCATCGATATCAATAACGAAATCGTTTTCGGCGAGCGTTGGCACCTCGATCACCGCCGCACCCTGAATGCGCGCGTAGTGCCAGTACATGGAGAACGACGGAGTAGGCGTCACGATACTGTCTCGGCCCGCCTCACAAAATGTGCGAATCAAAAGGTCGATGGCTTCACTTGAACCGCGTGTTACCAGCAGCTGCTCTGCTGAACAGCCGAAGCGCGCTGCCAATGCTTGCTGCAATTTCTGTGGGCGCACCTCCGGATAGCGATTGAGTGGGCGCCGAAAAATGCCGATCGGACTGATCCGGGGGGACTCGTTTGCGTTAAGACGTACCGTGTCATCGACTTGTACCGCTGCCTCGTACGCCCGCATGGCCTGAATCTCCGGTCGCGCCAGTTTGACGATACTCACGCGGGTTCCCCGAGGCGTCGGCTAACAGCGGCGGCGTGTGCATCAAGACCCTCCAGACCTGCAAGACTGATGACGGCCGCGCCGATTCCCTGCAAGCCGTCATAACTGAGCTCCTGTATCGTCATCTGCCGCATAAATTGCTCAACTCCCAGGCCGCTGTATGTCCTGGCGTAGCCGTATGTTGGTAACACGTGATTCGTTCCGCTGCAGTAATCACCGACAGACTCTGGTGTCCATTGACCAACGAAGACGGAACCAGCATTGCGAATAGCGGGCAGGGCACCACGCGGATCTTCTATCTGCAATATCAGGTGCTCCGGTGCATATTGATTGCTGACCTCTACCGCTGTGGCCATATCATCGACAACGATTGTGCGAGAGTTCTGCAGCGCGGCGGCAGCTATACCTGCTCGTGACAGAGTCTTCAGTTGAGACTCAACTTCAGCATTTACTGAGCCCGCAATCGAGGTATCGGTTGTCACAAACAAGACCTGTGAATCCGCTCCATGCTCAGCTTGTGACAACAAATCGGCAGCGATGAACACTGGTGAAGCACTCGCGTCCCCGATAACCAGCACTTCTGAAGGCCCGGCCGGCATATCAATAGCAGCGCCTTGTGGATCCGCGCTGACGATGGACTTTGCACTTGTCACCCAGGCGTTTCCGGGCCCCAGTACCTTGCAGACCTTCGGAACAGATTCAGTTCCATAGGCCATTGCCGCAATGGCCTGGACCCCACCAACTTTGTAAATCTCGGTAACGCCGCCCCGTGAGGCAGCAACCAGCACCGCCGGGTCGGCCGTGCCATCCGGGCGTGGCGGTGTACACAGGATGATCTTCGGGCATCCTGCGATAGCGGCAGGCACCGCCAGCATGATTGCCGCCGAAGGTAGGGGAGCTGTTCCCGCCGGAACGTATAAGCCCACCGAGTCGATCGGATGGCTGACGCGTTCACAAACAACGCCGGGCATGGTCTCTACTGATATGGAGGACGGCCGTTGCTGCTCGTGAAACTTGTGAACGTTGGCGATGGCGAGGTCGATCGCGGCCAGTTGTGACTCAGTTAGCAGCTTGCTCGCCGCCGCTATCTCGGCGGAAGAGACTTTTACGTCTGAAATAGTCGCAGCATCATACTGCTGCGTAAACTGGAGCAGCGCAGCATCACCTTCGGCTCGCACTGCTCTAATGATTTTCTCCGCAGCTGCGCGAATAGATCCGTCCTGTGAGGCGCTGGGGCGGCGCAGCAATTCGCCACGCTGTTGTTCGTCAAGGTCTGCCCACTGGAATATAGAGAGGCTCATCGCTAAGCCAGCATCTTTTCCACTGGCAGAACCAGCAGCGAACTCGCACCGGCTG
>Ga0255049_10000132_pt1 | contig 42137 bp, 40 predicted proteins | sample JV7_2_3_MG_FD_183615 | JGI IMG/M metagenome (GOLD analysis project Ga0255049, IMG submission 183615) | Seawater microbial communities from Jervis Inlet, British Columbia, Canada - JV7_2_3 | ecosystem: Environmental > Aquatic > Marine > Inlet | place: Canada: British Columbia | collected 2016-10-06 | reverse complement strand
TGCCGCCCTGTACATGGAGCACCATGGCCATTACGTCACCGGGATGAACAACCAGATCGTATGGGGCATGCCGCATGTATTCGCGATATTCCTGATCGTTGCCGCATCCGGGGCGCTCAATGTCGCCTCAATAGGCACGGTATTTGGCAAGGCGCTGTACAAACCACTGGGACGACTATCGGGACTGCTGGCACTGGCATTGTTGCTGGGCGGACTGGCGGTGCTCGTGCTTGATCTGGGCCGGCCCGATCGCCTGATCGTTGCAATGACGACCTATAACTTCAAATCGATTTTCGCCTGGAACATTTATCTCTACGTCGGCTTTATTGCGGTTGTCGTAGTTTATCTGTGGCTGCAAATGGAACGACGTATGCATCGTTTCGTCCCGGCCGCTGGCATGCTCGCGTTTCTTTGGCGCCTCATACTGACAACGGGTACCGGCTCTATTTTTGGTTTTCTTGTAGCACGTGAGGCGTACGACTCGGCAGTCATGGCGCCGTTGTTTATTGCCATGTCGTTTTCCTTCGGCCTTGCCGCCTACATCCTCGTGTTGATCGCGGCTTGCCGCGGCACCGGTCGGGCGCTCGGCGATGTCGTGCTGCGTCGCCTGGGACGATTATTGGGTGTTTTCGCCGCACTGGTGCTCTACCTGACCGCCGTGCAACACCTGACCAATCTCTATGCGGCCGAGCACGCCGGGGTCGAGCGCTTTATCTTGTTGGAGGGTGGCATCATTACCGCCCTGTTCTGGGTGGGCCAGGTGCTGGTCGGCGGTGTGTTGCCGTTGCTCATGGTATTTCGGAACACCAATCGCTGGATTGCACTTGCGTCGCTGCTCGTGATCATCGGCGGATTCGCCCAGGTCTACGTCATCGTGATTGGCGGGCAAGCCTGGCCGCTGAACCTGTTCCCGGGCATGGAGATCTCCTCCAGTTTTTACGACGGTGCTATCTCCGGATATGCACCGAGCCTGCCGGAAATCGCGCTCGGACTGGGTGGCGTGGCGCTGGCCGCGCTGCTCGTGCAGTTTGGCGTCAAGGTACTGCGATTCCTGCCGGCAACATTAGCGGACTCATCGCCGTGATCATGTTGAACCAGACGATCTCTTGCCACATCTATTAGTAGCAGCGACTCGTAAGTCCTCCGGCAAGACGACGGTGTCAGTCGGTCTGGCTGCCGCATTAGCGAACCGGGACCTGCTGGTACAGCCGTTCAAGAAAGGTCCCGATTATATTGATCCCATGTGGCTGCGATGCGCCGCAGGCAGAGACTGCTACAACCTCGATTTCTTCACCATGTCCGAGGCGGAGATGCTCGCGCTGTTTGCAGAAAAATCGGCTGGTGCGGACATCGGCCTGATCGAAGGCAATAAAGGCCTATTCGACGGTCTCGATGTCGAAGGTGCGGACAGCAACGCGGCGCTGGCGAAGTTGCTATCGGTGCCGGTAGTGCTGGTTGTCGATACGACCGGCATGACGAGAGGAATCGCACCATTAATCACCGGCTACCTGGGCTTCGATTCGGAGGTCGATATTCGTGGCGTGATCCTTAACAACGTCGGTGGCCCGCGCCATGAGGGCAAGCTGCGCGCGGCACTGGAGCGTTATACCGATACCGAGGTGCTGGGAGCCATCGGGCGCGATCGATCACTGCAAATTCCCGAACGCCACCTGGGTTTGATTCCGGCGAACGAAGCCGGGCAGGCTGTAGCTATGACTCAGAAGCTGGCCGATGCGGTCGCGGCGGATGTCGATATTGATCGTATTTTGAAGATAGCTGCCACTTGTGAGATGCCGGTGGCCAAGACGGAATCAGCCCCCGCGGTGACCACGCCCGGTCCGGACATACGTATCGCCATCGCGCGTGACGCTGCCTTCGGTTTCTATTATCCCGATGACCTTGACGCATTTGCGGACGCTGGCGCTGTGCTGGTTCCCTTCGATGCACTTCGTGATCGCAAATTACCGGAAGCGGATGCATTGTTTATCGGCGGTGGCTTTCCCGAAACGCATATGACAGCCCTGTCCGAGAACCAGGATCTGCTTGCAGATATCAGGCAAAAGCTGGCCGCGGGCATGCCGGCGTACGCCGAGTGCGGTGGACTTATGTACCTGGCACACAGCATCCAGTGGGGCGACGCAAAGTGTCCGATGGTCGGGGCGATACCCGGCGACATCGTGGTTGGGGATCGGCCGCAGGGCAGGGGTTATGCAGTACTGGAGGAAACGGGCACCGGGCTGTGGCCAATGGCATCAGCAAACATCCCTGTACATGAATTCCACTATTCCCGACTGCAGAGCCTGTCCGGTAAACTGAGTTTTGCCTACAGGGTGCTGCGCGGTCATGGCATTGATGGTCAACAGGATGGGCTGGTCGTCGGGAACCTTCTGGCGAGCTTCACGCATCAGCGAAATACACAGACTAATCAATGGGTTGAGCGATTTGTGACGTTTGCCAGGAAAGCACGGGAAGGTAAGGATTAGTAAAATCGAATGTGCTAATATCTTTTGCAAATAGCGCGTTGACAATAAAGACCAACATTGGGGTGATTTAATGTTTACGAGTAATCCGTATGCCGAACTCTCGGCATTCATACCGCCCTCTGTCATGCAGACTTTCATCATCGTCATGGCGATCCTGGTGGCGGGCGGCACGATATACGAAGTCCTGCACAAGAAGAGCGCCAGGTATTTCCGCGAGAACATGCGGAAATCAAAATCCATTGCAACGGAGAAAGTTGGTGCAGGGGACATGGTCTCCATGGCGATCAAGACTGCGATTGTTGACGTCGCGGCATCCGGCGAATTCTGCGACGCGCGGCGCAGAATCGCCCATCTCCTGGCCATGTACGGTTTTGTCGCTTACGTGATTACGACCGCCATGATGATCTTCTGCTACGAGACCACCACTACTCCTGCCATCGTCGTGCAACTGTGGTGGATCGGGGCTCTTATGATCTGCCTTGGCGGCTACTGGTTCTGGTTTTTTATTCGGGTCGACGTTGCCGCAGAGGGCAGTTCACCGTTTCGCATCATGCGTGCTGACCTGTTCATACTGTCGCTGCTCGCGAGCGCGACCTTTGCGCTGCTCTGGGCGTACCTGCAGGCGAGAGGCAACCCATGGGCGGATGCGGCCTTCATTTTGCACATCATCGCCACGACCGTGCTCTTTGGTTCCGTTGCCTGGTCCAAGTTTGCACATATGTTTTTCAAACCCGCAGCGGCCTTTGAAAAACGCGTGTCAGCAGCGAATGGTTCGAGGAGCAATCTGCCGGCTCCTGCCGACATACCTGAAACGTTCGGTAGCGTGGATCATCATCCCCGAAATTATTAAGAGGAACGGAACAAAATGCCCACTTTTGTTTATATGACTCGTTGCGACGGCTGCGGACATTGTGTCGATATCTGCCCGTCCGACATCATGCACATCGATCCCACCTATCGTCGCGCTTACAACATCGAGCCCAACATGTGCTGGGAGTGCTACTCCTGTGTGAAGGCGTGTCCGCAAAACGCGATCGACGTACGCGGCTATTCTGACTTCGCCCCGCTGGGCCACAGTGTTCGTGTACTCCGGGAGGAGGAGAAGGCCACCATCTCCTGGAAGCTCAAGTTCCGCGATGGCCGCGAGAAAAATTTTGAGTCCCCGATCCGGACCACACCTTGGGGATCGATCAAGCCGCCGACCGATTTCGACGTGCCCAGCGATGATGCAATCAATTCGCAGGACCTTGCGCACGAACCGGACGGACTCAATATTGCTGAGCTGCCCGCGCTATCTCGGGATCAGCTCAAGAAGGGAGTGGTCTGATGGGTTTGTTCTCGGGAAGGAAAACGGTTTTCGTTGATTCGGATGTTCTCGTCATCGGCGGTGGTATGGCTGGCTGTGGAGCCACCTACGAATCCAGGCACTGGGGACGTGATAAAAAGGTTGTTGTTGTAGAGAAGGCCAACATCGAGCGCAGTGGCGCCGTCGCGCAAGGCCTGTACGCGATCAACTGTTATATGGGCATGCAGTGGGATGAGAATCAGCCCGAGGACCATGTTCGCTACGCCCGCAACGACCTTATGGGTCTCGTACGCGAGGACCTGGGCTACGATATCGCCCGGCATGTCGACGCCTCGGTACACATGTTCGAGGAGTGGGGCCTGCCGATCATGAAGGACCCGGAAACCGGCCAGTATCTTCGCGAAGGCAAGTGGCAGATCATGATTCACGGCGAAAGCTACAAGCCGATCGTCGCCGAGGCCGCGCGCAAAGCCGCTACCAAAGTTTACAACCGCATCATGGTCACCCATTTGCTGATGGACAAGAAGAAGGCTAACCGGGTCGCCGGTGCCGTTGGCTTCAACGTTCGCACCGGCGAGTTCTATGTCTTCCAGGCCAAGGCCGTCATCGTCGCGGCCGGTGGTGCGTCGCACATCTACAAGCCCCGTGCTACCGGCGAAGGTATGGGACGGACATGGTATGCACCGTGGAGCAGTGCCTCAGCGTATGCGTTGCCTATTCTCGCCGGCGCCAAGATGACGCAGATGGAGAACCGGATCGTTCTGACCCGCTTCAAGGACGGTTATGGTCCGGTCGGTGCCTACTTCCTGCACCTCAAGACCTACACCGAGAATGCCTACGGCAATGAATACGAGTCGACCTGGCATGAGCACACCAGGGCAATAGTCGGGGATTACGTTGATCATCTGCCGGTGCCGACTTGCCTGCGAAATCACGCCTTCCTCGAAGAGGTCAAAGCGGGTCGCGGGCCCATTCGCATGGTCACCAAGGAGGCCTTCCAGGATCCGCACAAGGAAACGGTTGGCTGGGAGAACTTCCTGGGCATGACCATTGGTCAGGCAGTCGTCTGGGCATCGCAGAATATCGACCCCAAGTACACCAATCCCGAACTCACGACATCCGAGCCGTACGTCATGGGTTCGCATGCTACTTGCTCTGGCGCGTGGGCGAGCGGTCCGGAGGACTATGCCCCCGACGAATATCAGTGGGGCTACAACCGAATGATGACGGTCGATGGCTTGTTCGGCGCCGGCGACACCATTGGCGGTACGGCGCACAAGTTCTCGTCCGGTTCGTTCGCCGAGGGCCGGATTGCCGGTAAAGCAGCGATCAAGTACATCAACGACCTGGGCAAGGAGACGCCGGAAGTCAGTGAAGCGGAATATAAAAATCTCGAGAAGGTCGTCTTCCAGCCGATGGAGAACTATGCGGTTGGTCGCAACGAGATCGTCGCGGGAACCGTTTCGCCGAGCTACCTGTTGCCAATGCATGGTCTGCAGCGTCTCGAGAAGATCATGGACGAATACGTCGGTGGTATCAGCTCGCACTACATGACCAACGAACCGCTGCTTACTCGCGGGCTTGAGCATCTCGAGATGCTCAAGGAAGACCTCGACCATCTCGGGGCCGAGGACCTGCACCAGTTGATGCGGGCGTGGGAGCTCAATCACCGGGTAGTGGCTTCAGAGTGTGTGACGCAGCACACGATGTTCCGTAAGGAAACGAGGTGGCCAGGGTACTACTATCGTGGCGATCACATGAAGCTGGATGACACCGATTGGCACTGCTTTACATTGTCCCAGTACGACAAGGAATCCGGGAATTGGGAGATGGAGAAGGCTCCCGTCTACCACATCGTCGACTAATCAGATCGTATGAGTGACCCGAACGATCCGTGTCTGTTTTGCGTCCCGCGTGGTGTGACGCGGAGCAACGAGCTGGCCTGGTGCACCCGGGACAGTTACCCCGTTAGCCCGGGTCATTCGCTGATTATTCCGTTCCGGCACACCAACAGCGTTTTCGATCTCACTCGCGAAGAGATGATCGCTTGTATGGAGCTAATTGTGGACGAGCAGCAGGTGCTGGATAGCGAATTTAATCCGGACGGCTATAACGTCGGTGTGAATTCGGGCGCGGCGGCGGGGCAGAGCATCTTCCACGTCCACATTCACCTGATTCCCCGTTTCAGCGGGGACTCCGATCGTCCCCAGGGTGGTGTGCGACAGGTGATTCCCGAAAAAGCAGCTTACGTCCGTCGCTCATAGCAATTGCGCGCGATTACGCAAACAGCCATCGGTGAGAGCGATTCCAGGCGCTCGACCCGGATGTTTTGAAAACCTGCGTCACGCAGATTCCCGACCATTTGATCCCCCGCAGACAACGCCGCTTCGTCGCTTACCGATCCGACCCGAGGTTGAAATGTAAATGCCAGTTGCCCGGAGCTACTGAGCCGTTGGCCAAGCATCTGAAATGTACTGATGGGATCATTCCAGAACATGACGACATTGATTCCGAAGATATGATCGAATGGTCCGTCGAGTGCCTTGTCTGTCGCTTGACTGAGTTCTTCCGCCGACCCGATAATCAAGCGGACCCGGCCATCACGGATAGCCTGGCGATTTTTCCTGGCCGCCATGTCATGCATTGTTTTCGAATAATCCAGTCCAACGACCCGTCCACTTTTGAGGCATCCGGCAACCTGGGCGAGGGCGATGCCCGGGCCGGAGCCTACTTCCAGTACCTGATGCGATGGCTTCAAATCGAGCAAGCCGACGGTCCAACGGTTGCGCAATTTATTAGATGCTCGATGGGCCATTATGCTGCCTGCCAAACGGCCAACAAAACCATGTGGCCGGCCAAACTGGCTAATGAGGTATTTCTTCATCTGGTTCTGCTCCGTTCACTGAAAACTTCGAATGGCCGCTTTGCGTCGACCGATTGAAATCGCTGTCATTACCGGACGTTCGGAATCAGGGTCCCATCGGAAGGCCGCACTCCTTGACCGATTTTTCTGCCGAAGCCATAATCTCGCGCAGGGCATCCGACACCTCTATTTCCGTTTCTGTTTTCTTGTCTCCGATCGTCGAGTATTTCGTTAGCTTTTCGGAGGTACCCCTAACGATTACGATATGTTCGCCCGGCCTCAGCGCGCCCATACGCCTCATATCAGCCGGCGTGCAGTGAGCGATAAGTTCCTCTTCGTCTAACTCCAGTACATTTCCATTCTCGTCCCAGGCTGTTTTCGTCGGCGGCCCACCTTTGGCCCTGGTCGACTCACATTGCTTTTGTCCGTTTTCATACCACCTGGTTGAGGAGACAGTCTGACGACCAGGATCGGCATACTCATCAGATTTCAATTGACCGTTTTCCCACCACTCGGTGTTACGGCCACTCAAAAGATCGTCGGTAAAAATCGCTTCTGCTGCCTTCTGGCCAGTTACGTACCAGGATGTTAATACGCCATTCTTCATGTTGTTGGCGTAGGACCATTCGTACTTTTTATTCCCGTTCTTGCACCATCTTGTAGACAGCCCGTGCCGTGCACTATTCACATAGTGGGTGATGGCCATCAGTTGCCCGCTCGAATACTAAAATGATTCCGGCCCGGTTTTCGCGCCGTTCTCGTAAGTTGTTTCAGAAACTTTGTTGCCAAGCTTGTCCCACTCTGTCCGAGCACCATGCACTCGACCATCGACATAACTTTCTTCGTACGCTTTGCTGCCATCATACCGAGTACTTATGACCAACCCAGAGTAAGGCACATTCGAACCGACCTGGTAAATAAGGAAGCTTTTCTCAACGATCTGGTTGGGTGAAATAGCCGGAGTCTCTGCGATTGCCAGTTGCAGTGACACAATCTGGACCAGGAAAATAATGTTGAAACAGAAAGCTCTTTTCATCGCATCAAATTTCAGGGGTACAAGCCGAGTTAGTCGTTTCGACCCAACGACACGTCAGCAGTTTATCACCTGGGCGACTGCTTCCGGCCAGGAGCGGATGTTCCCGGTTGCTTGCGAAGCCAAAAATCCACAAGAATTATGACGTTATCGCACATAGGTAATAATACTTATTTTTATTAGCTTCTGTACGTACTAGTACGTATCATGCTGTTGTCAAACAATACGAAAAACTACGGGTCCTCATTTCTTCCGAGGAGTCAAAAATACCAATTCAAGGTTCCCAAGAGCAGTGGGCTGTCGGATTCAAGGCCAGAAATTTATCTAATTGTCGCGACGTGGCGAGATCCATACCGACCTGGGCTAAGAAGTTCGTCGTTATTAGATTTGACATAATCAGACGAGGTGAACGAAATGAAAATACAAAAAAGACTGTCTCTACTGACCAGCGCCATCCTGGTATTAGCACTTGCTGCACCAGCGACTGCCGAGCATGGTGGAAAATCAACATTTCAAGCAGCTAACTTTCACGACTTCCCGGGTGGAACTATTGATCAGCCCGGTGCCGGCACGTTGACCCGAACGAAACAGTCGATTCACGCGAACTTAGCGTTAAGTGGACTGGATCTGGGCGCTGCCTACACGGTGTGGTGGATCATCTGGAATAAACCCGAAAAATGCGCGGCCTTACCCTGTGGCCTCGGTGATCTGGGCGTTGACGGCAACGCGGTAATTTATGCGACCGGATTTGTCACCGCGGAAAGCGGAGCGGCAAATGTTACCGCCGATCTGGTAGCCGGAAAGCTACCCAAAGGCATGTTTGTGCATCCCTTTTTTCCAGGACAATTGAAACGCGGTAATGGATTTGGCGTGGAAGCTCACATGCTTGTGCAATCGCACGGCTCGATCTGGCCCGGCATGGTCGATGTACAGATATCCGAGGATGGGGGGGCATGCAACCCCGCGTGCGCTGGTCAGCAAGGGATCATGTTTTTGCCATAGGGCTGACCCGCAGTTACCTATTGTTGGACGTCCTTTTTCCGGGCTTTGGCCAACGCATCGCCCGGTAGGGATACGATCCAAATATGGGCTCGGATCGGGCTCTTGTTATGGTTGCAGTCTACTATGCTGGCTGAAACTTCGCCGGCTCCTGATTCTGTAAATGTTCGTACGTTTGCCAACGCCGGTCGATTTGTTCCTGCGCAGCCTGCAGGAGATGCTCGGCATCTTCGGGATTGGTTCGCGTAAGAATCTTGTAGCGCATCTCGTTGTACGCGTAGTCCTTGAACGGGATGCTGGGACGTGGCGAGTCCAGAACGAATGGCTTCTTGCCGGCATCACGCAGTGCGGGGTTATAGCGAATCAATGGCCAATAGCCGCTGGCTGTCGCGAGCTTCTGCTGTTTCATGCCATCGCCCATGTCATAACCGTGCGCGATGCAATGACTGTAGGCGAGCAGCAGTGACGGGCCTTCGTATTCTTCCGCCTCACGCATTGCGAGCAGCGACTGTTGCGCATTGGCGCCCATGGCGATCTGGGCAACGTAGACATTGCCGAATGAGATCGCCTGTAGTGCGAGGTCCTTCTTGCCGACACGTTTTCCAGCGGTCGCAAATTTTGCTGATGCACCAAGCGGCGTGGCCTTGGACATCTGGCCGCCGGTATTCGAATAGACCTCAGTATCGAGGACAATGATGTTGACGTTTCTGCCGCTGGCCAGCGCATGGTCGAGGCCACCGGAGCCAATATCGTAGGCCCAGCCGTCGCCGCCGACGAGCCAGACGCTGCGCCGCACGAGATGGTCGACGATCGACAACATCGCAGCAGCCTGATCATTGTGGCCGTTGTTCAGCATGTCCTTCAGCATTGCTTTCAAGCGCGTGACACTACTCCGCTGAGCGCGAATCTCGCTGCCAACACGTTGACTGGCGTTAATCAACTGATCGGCAAAGTCCGCGCCGATTTGCGGCGCTAGCTCGGCGACCAGCTCCTTGGCAATTTTCATATGATGGTCGGCGGCAATGCGCATTCCCAGTCCGAATTCGGCGTTGTCCTCAAAGAGTGAATTCGACCAGGCCGGACCGGAGCCTTCCTTGTTCTTGCTCCACGGCGTCGTGGGCAGGTTGCCGCCGAAGATGGATGAGCAGCCGGTGGCATTGGCGACCAGCAGTCGGGGCCCGAATAACTGCGACAACATTCTTACATAAGGTGTCTCCCCACAACCGGCACATGCGCCGGAGAATTCGAATAGCGGTTCCAGGAACTGCGTACCCCGGACCGAGGAGAAATCGATTTTTGCGCGATCGTTGAACGGCAGCTGGTCAAAAAACTCGATATTCTTTTTTTCTTCCTCGAGTACTGGCGCTTTGTCCGCCAGGTTGATCGCGCGAAATTCAGGGTCTTTCGGGCTCCGCACCGGGCATGCGTCCACGCAAAGATTACAACCCGTGCAGTCTTCCAGGTACACCTGCAACGTGTAGCGCGTCTCCGGAAAGCCACGCGCGCTGATGGGTGCGGACGGGAAAGCGTCGGGTGCACCATTGAGCGCACTCTCATGGTAAAACTTTGCGCGGATCACGCTGTGCGGACAGACGAAGCTGCAGTTGCCGCATTGAATGCAAAGATCGGATTCCCACGCGGCAACGAGATCGGAAACATTACTTTTCTCCCAGCGCGTCGTGCCACTGGGGTAGGTACCATCGACCGGGATCTTGCTAACCGGCAGATCGTCGCCGTGACCGCGCATCATGGTCGCTGTAACTTCCCGGACGAAGCGGGGTGCCTCGGCAGGCACCGGTTCATCCAATGGTCTCGAATTGGTGACAGTCGCCGGGACATCCACTTCCTTAAGATGATCGAGCGCTGCATCCACGGCAGCAAAGTTCTGGTCAACGACGGCCTGGCCTTTGGCGCGATAGGTCTTCTCAATCGCGTCCTTGATCTGGCGAATGGATTCATCCCGCGGCAGGACGCCGGACAGTGCAAAGAAGCAGACCTGCATGATCGTATTGATGCGCTGACCCATGCCGGTATCTTTGGCAACACGAGACGCATCGATAACGTAAAACCGGATTTCAAGATCGAGGATCGATTGCTGCACCGGCTGCGGCAATTGTTCCCAGACATCATCAGGCGAATAAGGACTGTTAAGCAGGAATACCGCACCTTCAGCCGCAGTACGCAGTACCTCAATCTTTTCGACCAGGTTGAACTTGTGACAGGCGATGAAATTCGCCGATTGAATCAGGTAAGGCGCGTGGATCCGTTCCGGGCCGAAGCGCAGATGTGAGACGGTGCGCGAGCCGGACTTCTTGGAGTCGTAGACAAAATACCCCTGGCAGAAGAGATCCGTATTTTCGCCAATGATCTTTATGCTGTTCTTGTTGGCGCCCACGGTGCCATCGGAACCGAGACCGAAAAACAACGCACGTGTCGTATCGTCGCTTTCGATATTAAATGCGGCGTCGAAATCCAGGCTGGTGTTGGTGACGTCATCGTGAATGCCGATCGTGAAGTGATTCTTCGGTGTTGCGTTGGCCAGTTCCTCGTAAATAGTTTTAACCATGGCTGGCGTGAATTCCTTGGACGACAAGCCGTAGCGACCGCCGATTACGCGCGGCATAGTCGCCAGACGTCCGTCGCCGGTCGCTTCAGCGAGGACCGCAATAACGTCCAGGTAAAGCGGTTCACCGCTGGCGCCGATCTCCTTGGTTCGATCCAGCACGGCAATTGAGCGAACGGATTCAGGAATCGCTGCCAGTAAATGTTCTGCGGAGAACGGGCGAAAGAGCCTGACATTGACAACACCAAGTCCTTTTTCCGACAACGCGTCGATCGTCTGGCTAACGGTTTCCGCAGCCGAGCCCATCACAACGATTACGCGCTCTGCCTTTGGATCGCCGTGGTAGTCAAACAAGCCATACTGCCGGCCCGTCATGTTCGCAAATCGGTCCATGGTCCGTTGCACGATCGCCGGCGTCGCCTGGTAGAACTTGTTGACAGTTTCGCGGCCCTGGAAGTAAACATCAGGGTTTTGTGCCGTACCACGAATAAATGGATTGTCCGGGTTGAGCGCGCGTTTGCGATGTTCATACACCAGTTCGACGTTGATCATCTCTCGGATGTGTTCGACCGGCAGTACATCGATCTTGTTGATCTCGTGCGAGGTTCGAAAACCATCGAAGAAATGCACAAATGGTACGCGTGCCTCGAGCGTTACCGCATGGCTGATCAGCGCCAAATCCTGTGCGGCCTGCACGGAGGAGGCTGCAAGAAAGGCAAATCCCGTGGTGCGCGCCGCCATCACATCCTGATGATCGCCAAAAATCGACAAGGCTTGCGCGGCGAGTGAGCGAGACGCGACGTGGAATACTGCAGATGTCAGCTCACCCGCGATCTTGTACATATTGGGCAACATCAGCATCAAACCCTGCGATGCCGTGAAGGTCGTGGTTAACGCACCGGTCTGCAGGGCGCCGTGCGCGGTGCCGGCCGCACCACCTTCGCTTTGCATTTCAATGATGTCCGGGACCTGGCCCCAGATATTGACCTTGCCGCCGGCTGCCCAGACATCCGCGTGCTCGGCCATTGTGGACGATGGTGTGATCGGAAATATCGAACAGATTTCGCTGACGGAGTAGGCGACGCGCGCAACCGCCTCATTGGCGTCGAGTGTTTGCTTGTTGCCGGTCATACCGTGGCTTGGTCTGTCCCGGGTTCATCGATCATATCGATCGCATGACAGGGGCACTGTTCGTAACAGACCGCGCAGCCTGTGCACAGGTCATAGTTGTAGCGGTAACGCTTCCCTGATCCGAGCTTGATGATGGCGTCTTCCGGGCAGGCGCCATAACAGCCATCGCATTCAAAACAATTGCCGCAGGACAAGCATCGTTTTGACTCGAACAGCGCATCTGCTTCTGACAGGTTTTGCATGATCTCGTCGAAGCCGCTTTGTCGTTCCGCAATGGGCAGTTGCTCCTGTTCGACCTGCGGTGCGGAAGTGCGATACCAGAGTTGTACCTGTTCGTGACTTACCAGTTCATGCCGCTCCGGTGCTGTATAGGTTTTGCCGTCAAGGTAAGCATCAATATGGCGTGCGGCCTGCTTGCCATGTCCGACCGCGATGGTCACCGAACGTTCGCTTGGCACCATGTCGCCGCCTGCGAAGATCCCTTCATGTCCGGTCATCATGTTCTCGCCGACGATGACGGTCTGGTCTATTTTGAATTCAATCCCGGGTACCTTTTCGAGGAATCCGGTATCCGAATCCTGGCCGATTGCGAGAATTAATGAATCAACCTCTAGAGTTTCAAACTCGCCCGTCGGTTGTGGACGGCCATTCTCATCCAGTTCCATCACTTCCACTTTGAACGTGGTCTGATCGATCTCCTTGATGGTTCTTAACCAGTTGATCTTGACGCCTTCCTCGAGTGCTTCATCGGCTTCGAAGTCGTGCGCCGGCATGCTGCTGCGATCGCGGCGGTAGATAATGATTGCTTCGTCTACTCCCAGCCGTTTGGCGGTGCGTGCGGCATCCATCGCGGTATTGCCGCCACCGTAAATCGCCACACGGCGACCGAGCTTCGGCTTTTCGCCTTCATTCGTACTACTTAGGAAACTGACTGCATCGAGCATCTTGCCAGCGTCCCGGCTCGGGATTTCTATCTTCTTGCTGATATGTGCCCCAACCGACACGAACACCGCATCAAACTTGCCCGCCTTTTTCTCAGCAAGTACGTCTTCCACACGGTGATTCAAGACAATCTTTACACCCATATCCTCGATGCGTTGAATTTCCGCCTGCAGTTCTTCCCGCGGCATGCGGTACTTGGGTATACCAAAATGGATCATGCCGCCAGCCAGGGGACCAGCTTCGAGAATCTCGACTTTGTGTCCCATGCGGGTCAGGTGATAGGCGGCGGAAAGACCGCTGGGGCCTGCGCCCACAATCATGATTTTCTTGCCAGTGGTCTTGGCTGGCGGTGGCAGGGACCAGCCTTTTTCCAGCGCCAGGTCGCCGAGGTAGCGCTCGACCGCGTGGATGCTGACGGTGCTGTCCGTGTAGGCGCGATTACACACATCTTCACAGGGGTGGTAACAAACGCGACCGTGAATGGCCGGCAATGGATTGTCCTTGACGAGTACCTGCCAGGCAGCCTCGAATTGCCCGCCCTGAGCCAGGTCCAGCCACGCCTGGATGTTCTCGCCGGCGGGGCAGGCATCGTTGCACGGCGGGAGAAAATCGACGTATTCGGGCCGCCGAGTGCGCGATGCACCCGTGCCCAAGCCGTGTCCCGTCAGGTCTACCCGCTTTGTGAGGTCTGTACTTGCCATGTTCTTGTATCAATCATAAACAGCGTCGAGGGCATCGTCACTAGGTTATTTAGCTATCTGCCGGCACACGGTGTAATGGCAGTGATAAATCAAAAATGGCCGGATAAGTGTTTTTATCCGGCCGAAATGCGCTAAAATGGCCGGGTAATCTCTCGAATACTCGGTTATATGGCCAGAAAAGCTCAACGTGAAGCTGTTCTCGAGGCGCTAAGGCGAAGCCAGGTGCCACTGTCTGCAGATGAGATCGTACGCCAGGCAGGTTCGGAGTTGCCGCAGCGAACGCTGCGCCGCTGGTTGTCCGAATGGGTGGAGCAGGGTTTGATCGCGCGCAGAGGCGTTGGTCGTGCGACTCGTTATCGGCATCTGGAGGCGCTGGTTGACGCAAACGTGCCCTCGTCTTCGCCGTTGGAGTTCTTGCGCGGCCTCGACAGCGACTTGAAAAGGGAATTGCTGGCCCAGATCCGCGACCTCTGGACGCACACGTCTACTGCACTCGAAGGGAATACGCTGTCGCTCGGAGACACGCATTTCCTTTTGCAGGAAGGGCTGACAATTTCCGGCAAGCCAATCAAGGATCATCAGGAAGTCCTTGGGCATGCCCGCGCCATCGAATTGCTCTATCGATGCCTGCAAGAATCACTCACCGAGAGCATCATTTTTGAATTGCACAAGGCGGTGCAGACTGACCAGGTAACGGATATCCACAAACCTGACGGTGCATGGAAAGTGGAGCCGAATGGCACGCACATGGTCGCGACGGATGGCCGCCAGGTGTTCATCGACTACGCGATGCCCGCGATGGTTCCTGAATTAATGGCCGAGATCATAGAATTTGCGAATGCAATTAACGTCGATGAAGTCTCTGCGGCGACAGCACACGAGTACTACTCGAGAATTCACATGGGCATCGTCCATGTCCACCCGTTTTGGGATGGTAATGGCCGCATTGCCCGCTTGCTTGCCAACATTCCGTTGCTCAAGGCCGGGCTGCCGCCACTGACGATTCCTGAGGAACGACGGCGCGAGTATCTACAACTTTTGGCCGACTACCAGATAGCGATCGGCCAACTGGATGAAACGACCGGTGTCTGGCCGGATGAGTCCCTGTTGTCGGATTTCAATCGCTTCTGTGAGTCATGCTTCGGGACGATACGAGACCTGGTCGTGGCCGCTTTCGAGGTGCAGAAAAGGCGGGTCTGATTCCTATCGCACGTATCCCGCCTCGGCGAGCAATGTCAGCAGTCCGATCTGGATTGCGAGGTGGCTATCCACGTTTTGCCAAGACTCGGCCGGCGAATGTGAGTCATCGCTATTGCCGCCGCGGCTCATCGTAATAGCCGGAACGCCAATCGATAATGGATGGTTGGCGTCGGTTGATGAGATATCAATGTCTGATTCGATGCCGAGTTCGTGCATCGCGGCCGCGGCATGTTGTGCCAGTTGCGAATCGCGATCACCACGAGCAGCGGGGCGAGTACCGACGCGTTTCACATCGACGGTGAGTTCATCGCCTTCGGTCCGAGCCGCATTTTCTGCAGCCAGCGCGTCCTGCACAGCACGTTGCAGCACCGCGTCAATCTCGTCGAGCTTGGCCTGGTCGCCGGAGCGCATGTCGACTTCCATCCAGGACTCAAACGGAATGGAATTAATCGATGTACCACCACCGATCCGGCCAACACTGAAACTCGTCTTTTCACCGCTTTCCGTTACGATCGGTGCTTGCTCGGAAAAGTTTGCGATGGCGCGACCCAGTGCGTGATGCGGATTGGCGGTGCCGAATGCACCCCAGGAATGTCCTCCTGGGCCCGCGAAAGTGACCCGGTAGCGATGCGATCCCACGCCGCCGTAAATAATGCGCCCCGTCTCGCCGCCGTCGACGGCAATCAGCCTGTCGATCTGCGGGCCGCCTTCGCGAAACAGGTGTTTGACGCCACGCAAGTCGCCGAGGCCCTCTTCACCGACGTTGCCGATGAACAGGATGTCGGCGTTTGTTTCAATCGCGGCATGTTGCAGGGCGCGCAGTACTCCGAGGACGACGACGAGACCACGCGTATTGTCTCCGATCCCCGGTGCAAACAGTGTGTCGCCATTAACTCGCACTGTTACATCCGTGTCCGCAGGAAATACGGTGTCGAGATGTGCTGAGTAAGCGATGACACGATTTCCCGAGCGACCTGGTCGTCTACCGATCACATTACCGACCTCGTCTATCGCAACATCGGACAGTCCGGATGCATGCAGCATTGCCGCGAATCGTGCAGCGCGTTTGTCCTCAGCGAAGGGTGGGGCGGGAATCTCGGTGAGCTCTATGAGATCGCTCAATAACTGCGATTCCATAGCAACAACGTGAGCGAGAGAATTCTGGATTCGCGGGTCTGCGGCAAGCGCGGACATTGAGTCCTGCACTGCCGGCGAAACAATAACTGAATCAGGTTCGTCGACGACCTCCGGCTCTGCGCCCACCACAATTCCAAGCGATACAAGACCGAGGGAGAGAAGGAGCCAGGGTAGTTTTCGATGCATTATTCGCGCTTCACGTTGCGGTTTCAGCGATCATTCTACCTTCGATTACGCGAAATTACGTTTGTGACGGATTTCCGAATAGGCAAGCTCCGTTATCTGGCGTAAGTTCTCAACATGTATATAGAGTATCCGGTATGAGTCCTCAGTCTGAACAGAAGCAGTGAAAGCCGTCGTATACAGGGCCTTTGCCGCACGGCCCGAAATCGAACAAATAGCCGATCCAATACCTCGCAGCGATGGCGTCGTACTCAAAGTCATGGCAAGCGGTGTTTGCCTGAGTGACTGGCACGGCTGGCAGGGAAATGATCCGGATATTGAATTACCGCATGTTCCGGGTCATGAACTGGCGGGCGTAGTTGAGGCTGTTGGCGAAGACGTTGGTAAATGGCAGGTAGGCGACCGGGTCACGGTACCGTTTGTTGGCGGATGTGGTAAGTGCCCGGAATGCCAATCGGGAAACCATCAGGTTTGCGACCACCAGTTCCAACCGGGATTTACTCATTGGGGTTCGTTTGCCGAGTACGTGGCAATTCATTATGCCGACGTAAATCTTGTTCGTTTGCCAGAAGAGTTGGAATTTCAAACGGCGGCGAGTTTGGGTTGCCGGTTCGCCACATCATTTCGAGCGATTGTGGATCGGGGCAAGGTATCGGCCGGCCAGTGGGTTGTCGTGCATGGCTGCGGTGGCGTTGGTCTGTCGGCAATAATGATTGCCAGTGCGCTTGGTGCGAAAGTCGTAGCGATCGACATTTCTGATGAAAAGCTGGCGTTGGCCACTCAGCTAGGTGCATTTGCCGGCCTCAATGCCAATTCAGTCACCGATGTTGCTGATGCCATACGAGATCTGACAGGCGGCGGCGCTCATGTCTCGGTGGACGCGATAGGGAATGCAGAAGTCTGTTTCAATTCAATCGATAGCCTTAGGAAGCGTGGCAAACATATTCAGATCGGATTGATGGTGGGTAAAAATAGCAGGCCCAATATTCCGATGGACAAAGTGCTTGCGAACGAACTGGAAATACTCGGCAGTCATGGCATGCAGGCGCATCGCTATGTCGAGATGTTAGAAATGATTACAGCTGGTCAATTGTCGCCAGAGAAATTGATCGGGAGGACCATCAATCTTGATGAATCCATTGCGGTTCTCACATCAATGAATGACTTTAGTACGACCGGCGTGACGATGATTACAGAGTTCTAGGCCACAGGAAGCCACTGCTGCCTCGCCCCGGCGGCTAGAACCTGACGGAATAGCCCCATAACCAATCAGTCTCCGCGCACCGTTGCCTATAGCTGCTGCGACTATAGACTCAAGTAGCGAATATTTACTAATGGAGCACAGGTTATGAGTGCGCAGCCGGAAAAGAAAGTCGTTGAGCTTTACGACGCACCTGGTCAACAAGAACGTCATGTCTACGACAGCATCGTCGAGCTCTCACCCAGTCCCGACAATCCGACACCGATGGTGCGGCTTAGCGAGCGCTTCAATCCGCACGCCGACTACGACGTATTGTTGAAGCTGGAAGGCATGAATCCGTTTGGCTCCATCAAAGATCGCACGGCACTGTTCATGCTGAGGGGTCTGCAGCTCAAAGAAGGCCAGATTGTGGTTGAGCCTTCGGCGGGTAATACGGGCATTGCTCTTGCTGCCATGGCCAATGCTCAAAACAGGCAGGTAGAGATCGCGGTTCCGGACGGTGCGCCGGAGGAGCAGAAGTTACTGCTGCAATTACTTGGTGCTGAATTGATTGAGGTGGACGACGAGCTTTGCCCGGTATTTCCATCGGAAGGTGCTCGTGGTGTTGTCAAAAGTATGGTCGAAAGCGAGGCCTATGGCGGCAAGTATGTCAGCCCGAATCAGTATGAGAGTGCGCTCAACGTGGAGGCACACTACCGTACGACCGGGCCAGAGATCTGGCAGCAGACGAACGGAGAAATAGACTATTTCTTCGCCGGCATCGGTACCGGCGGCACGATCAGCGGCGTTGGCCGTTATCTCAAGGAACAAAATCCGGACATAAAAATCATCGGTGTTGAGCCAGCCAACCGCCAGCATCGTCTTGCCGGACTAAAACGCATTACCGGGCTACCAGACGAACACTATCCGAAAATTCTCGATCCGAATTTGCTCGACGACCTCGTCTCGGTTACCGATGAGGAAGCATTCAAGGCCGGTATCGAAGTCGCACGGAAGGAGGGCATCATGGTCGGGCCGACCACGGGTGCGGTTCTGCACGCGGCAATGCACGCGGACATTCCGAAAAACGGCAGAGCCGTTCTGATTTCTGCTGACAACGCGATCAAGTACGTTAGCGCCTATTCCGACTACCTCTGATACGAGGTACCGAACTCAGGTAGATATGCCACAATCCTGTTCTTCGCGGAACAGAGTGCATAGATTGTGACAGAGCCGTGGTTGGAGCGTTGGCGGGAAGGCAAAACCGGATGGCACGAGGCGCAAGGCAACCTGAGACTTCAGAAGTATTGGACCGCGTCCGGAAAGCGCGTCCTCGTGCCGCTTTGTGGAAAGACCGTCGATCTGATCTGGCTCGAACGCCAGGGTAATGAGGTCGTCGGGGTCGAATTATCAGATATTGCCGTACAGGAGTTCTTCGAGGAAAACGAGATCGCGTACTCAATTGTTGAGGGTGCGCAAACCGCGTATGTGGCAGAGAATCACGCAATCACAATTTATTGCGGTGATTATTTCGAATTCTCCGAAGGCCCGTTCGATGCATATTACGATCGCGCTGCACTCATTGCTTTGCCGGCGGACATGCGTGGCGCCTACGTTGAGCACACACGATCATTGCTTGCTGCAGATGCCGAACAAATGATCATTACGCTTGAATACGATGAATCGATCGCGACCGGCCCGCCGTTCTCAGTGCCGGCAGGCGAGGTCCTTGCGTATTGGCCAGATCTGGAGCGCGTCGATGCCCACGACGATATTGAGAATGGTCCACCGAAGTTCCACGAGGCCGGCCTCAAAGAGATGATCCAGGTCGTTTGGCGTTCATAAGCAGCTAGTCGCTGTCCTTATAAACCGTAGCAAAGAGATAGTCGCAAATTGGGTACGTAATGTTGAAGTTGTACCGGGTCATCAGGCGCCTGTTGTGATGATGTAAGTGATGCTGTCGCAGGCGATCCATGAATGGCAATCTGCCGACCCAGGATTGTGGCTCCATATGGTAAGCAAAATGCAGCAATTCGTAATTGAGAAAATACAGGATTGCGGTCAGTACAAACAGAAAAGCAACGTTTGGCGATATCAGGATATACAGCAGCGCGCCTACCGGTAAGGCGAAGCAACCATTGAAGAAGAGCAGCATGAGCGGTGGAAACAGGACCGCCTTGAAGTCCTGGGTCGTGTCATAACTGGCGGCCTCTTCGGTAAAGAATGCGTGATGTTCGATTGTGTGGCGATTGAAAATCATGCCAAGAAATCGTGTCTTGTGGTGCATCGGTCCGCGGTGGCCCAGGTATTCACTTAGATTTGCATAGAGAAATGTCAGTGGAATGGTCAGCCACTCCAGTGGGCGTGTTTCCTCGAGCATCATCGCGCTAAAGAAAGCGATCAATAGGCTGACGCTGATCGTCGTAGTGAGGTGCAGCGGGCCGGAGTAACGCGGTGAGATATGCCGTTCACGAAAGGCGGCTCTGGTCTGTGTAACGGTTGCTGGGATCATGGACTCACTGTGACAGATGCATCTGATAAGAGATATCGGAATGGCGATGAGTAGATATATTTGTGAGAGCTCGCCACTCATTTGATCCAAGTGATTTGGCTGCGTGATTCGAGTTTTTGGTCATTCAGACGAGAAACGTGTGAAATGAACTATAGCACTAAGTGCTACAGTTATGGTCTAATGATGAGCGGCGTCAATGCAGGTATTTAAGACCAGAGCATTTGTTAAGTGGGCAGACGACGAAGGCCTTAATGATGGGGCTCTCGGCGCGGCGGTGGTCGAGATGGAACAAGGCCTTATTGATGCTCGACTGGGTGGTCAGGTGGTGAAGAAACGGGTGGCTTTACCCGGCCGCGGTAAACGCGGCAGCACCCGTACTTTGGTTATCTTCAGGCAAGGTGACAAGGCATTTTTCATCTATGGATTTGCGAAAAACGAACGCGCAAATATTACGGCGAAAGAACTACGAGCGTTGAAGTTATTGGCAAAGGAGTTATTGAGTTACTCGAAAGTAGCGCTTGCCAAAGCGTCTAAAGCTGGAGAATTGATCGAGATTGAGGTGGACGGCAATGGCTAAAAGAATTCTGAATACCGTGCATAAAACAGCACGTGGTCTGCACAAGACGGGCGTCATGCGCACGACGACCATGCGCGAATTCGATGCTGCGTGTCTTCCGCCGGTCAAGGCCTTAAGCGCTACACAGATCAAACGTCTGCGTACGCGTCACAAGGCCAGCCAGGCAGTGTTTGCAGCATATCTCAACACCAATCCGTCAACGGTGCAGAAATGGGAGCAAGGTCTGAAGAAACCCAACGGTCCGTCGTTGAAACTCTTGAATCTCGTCAATGAAAAAGGTCTGGAAGTGCTGGCCTGAGTTGCTCGTAATTTCGGGCCTGCCTCCCCGAATCCGGTACCTGGGCGTTAGTCAAAAGTGTGTGCCACGTCCCAGATTATGTCGGTTGGGGTGCTCTATGCTGCCATGACATACGTAATAGGTGGTTCCATGCGTAACGCTCTGGTCGTCTTACTTTCAGTCCTGGTGTGCAGCGCCAGCTCATTCGCGTCGGATGTGGCGGAAGAGCTCGGTTTGCAGGTCGAAATCCAGTCACCGTCCGCCGACTTCACGACCGGCGAGGGTGCAACAACAGTCGAGGTTGAGGGGATAGCATCGGCTATTGGCGGTGTGCGGTATCTCGACATGATTTTCCTCATGGACACTTCGTCAAGTCTACGTAGCACCGATCCAAACGATTATCGCCGGGCCGGGGCCATCGGTCTTGTCGAGAACCTGTCGCCCAGGAGTGATATCAAGGTGGGTGTCGTGAGCTTTGACAAGAATGGTGTAATTGCTCAAGCGATGACTTCCGACCGCGACAAGGTTGTCCTAGCGTTGGAGATATTGCCCCGATCCGGTAGTACAAATCTGGCCGCCGGTATTCTCACGGCGCTTGCGGAACTTAAGAAGAACGGGCGACCTGGTTCATCGCGAGTGATCATGCTTTTTACCGACGGCAAGTCGAATAAAAATAAGGCCTATGACGCGGCGGTACAGGGAACATTACAGGGCGTTACGATTCAAACGCTTTTGCTCGGTTCGAGCAAGACAGGCGGCACGATTCTCGACACCATCGCCTGGGCGACGGGCGGGAGTTTTCTACAGGTATCGAATCCCGAAAAACTGCCGGACGCGTTCCTTAATCTGCGCACGACGGGCGTGGACAGCGTTACGCTGAGTGTCAACGGGTCGGAACCCGTTGCGGCACGACTGGCAGGTGGAACATTCGCGGGAAGCATGCCACTCGAGGTGGGTGAAAACCGTATTGTCGCGTTCGCAACGAGCCTGGATGGAGATACACAGGAATCCATGGTAACGGTGACCGTACGGGATGCGAGCTGTGCGGCGCTCGAAGTGATGGCCATGAAGGAGGGACGATCCGTCATGTCCCTGGACGATCGCTCAGTCGAAATCGTTGTTGATGCGTCCCGGAGCATGTGGGGACGCATGGGCGGTGAGCCCAAGATGACGGTTGCCAAGGATATTCTCGAGGATGTTTCCTATTGGTTCCCCGAGGACCTGGACCTGGCGCTTCGCGCATACGGCAGCACGAGCCCGAGCGACAATAACAACTGTGCCGATTCGACACTGCTCGTGCCGTTCGGCGACTACAACCGAGACCCCATTCGCCACGCGATTGCCGGTTTGAAACCGTTAGGGCAGACGCCCATCGCGTATGCGCTGAATCAGTCGGCGCGTGATTTTGGCATGCGGCAGAATGATCGCGCTGTTGTGCTTGTGACGGACGGCATCGAAAGCTGCGGCGGTAACCCGGTACAAGCGGCACGTGAGCTTCGCGAGCAGGGCATCATGGTGCACCTGATTGGATTCGGCATGGGCAGCGCTGCTGATGAAGACGCAGCGAGTCTGCGGGCCGTCGCAAATGCATCGGGCGGCCGCTATGTCACCGCGGGCAGCGCCGAAGAACTTAAAGAAGCGCTGGTGCAAACAGTCGCTACGTCATATAGCGTGTACAAAGACGGTATGGAGGTTGCGAGCGGCTCTCTCGGTTCAGATGAAGTCCTGTTCCTCCCCGAGGGCGAATATCGCGTGCGACTCGACAGCTCACCACCGCAAGAGGCACGGATCAGCCTTGCCCCTCGGGATAAGGTGACATTGACGCTGGAGAAGCGCGGTGGCGTTGTGTCTCAGTTCGAGCGACGCGGCGAACTGCCGCATATGTCCTGCGAGGATGCCATCGCATCCAATGAGCGTCTGGTGAAAGGCGACGAACTGCAGCGACCGCTTGCGACAGTAACCAACTAGCGAGTTCAGGCGGGGTGAGAGGATTGATTCGGGCCCTTGGCCCTCACCCTTCGGGCGCACTTCGTGCGTCTGTCGGCTCGCAAGCTCGCCTCGGTGCGAACCTCCGGCCCCTGCCTCCCGAAAGCAGCATGTGATTAGGGCCTTGTATTAATTATCGTAACGCGTTACGATAATTAAATGGAAACTACGCATAAAAAACGAGGCAGGCCACCGTCTGCCAACCCGATGACAGCTGCGGAGCGAATGCGAGTCTATCGGAAGCGCAAACGCGACGCGGGATTGAAGAGCGTCCGACGTTGGGAGCCTGTAAATGATGAGGGCTCTGGTCAGTATTCCGATCATCGAATTCTGGACGCTCGCAGCCTGGCCATGCACTGCAGGATTGCCCAGAAAATCTCGCGTGACCTAAAACTGCTAAAAAAAGCCACGGAGAATCTCGAGCATTGGCGCGCAAAAGGGAAGGGCCTGACGCCCGGATACCTGGGAGAATGGCAGGAGATTCTCGAACGCCCCTGGCCGGAAATAGCGGAGTTCATTACCAGTATGAGCGAACATGCGACCCGACTTCGATCGTCGTCACCGTTTGCTGGTGTGCTGGACGAGAGAGAGCGAGAACAGATTTATGCTGCGTTCCGACCTTGAGCATAACGGATCAGTGCAATACTCGGTTGATCAGGGGATAGCGAAAACACCTAGTACTGATTGTCGATAGCGCCGCTTCGCATAATCGGTCGGGATAAGCCGACAGTCTGTGTCTCGCCAAGGACCTCGCGTCGAAAGCGGAACAGCTCAGCAGGGCGGCCCTTACCGACGCGGCTGGTTCGTCCGACGGGCTCGACGAAATCGCCGTTCATTACCAGGCGCCGAAAGTTCTGTTTGTGAACCTTGGCGCCACCGAGTGCTTCCACCACGCGTTGCAGTTGCAACAACGTGAATTCGCCAGGGAGTAATTCGAATACCACGGGCCTGTAAGCGAGTTTCCCGCGCAGGCGGCCGAGCGCGGTTGCCAGAATGCGGCGATGGTCAGATGTCAGGGACTCACCCATGTTGCCGTTGACGCTGCCCATATCTTGCGTTGAAGAATCTTGCTTCTGGTGTTTCGCGTGTTCGTCACGCAGGGCTTCGGATACGAGATCCGCGTTGTACAGCAGCTCGAATCGTTCCAGTGACAGGGTACCGTCCATATCGGCGGTCGGGCCATAACCGAACGCTACATTGACCCGATCCTCTCGTTGTTTTCGTGTGCTCTTGCCTTGCGATCGCTTAACCCATCGACGCAACGCCGGCTCGATGTGATCGTCGATGATCGCTGGCCTGCCGTTACGCCAGTCTTCCCACGGCAAAAAGCTGTACCAGTCGTGCCACTGCGCATTGGGCGTGTCCGCGGGGTCTTCGCGTGTCAATGCAATGTAGGCCACCGACACGACTCGTGGGCCACCTTGTATTTCGACCGGATCGCGAAAGCGATTGCCGAACGTGTACAGCTGTTCAACGTAGTACAGATCGAGACCCGTCTGGGCCTCAACCCATTGGCGCAGGCCACTTTCCAGGCTGTCGTGTTGTTGTGGATCGAACGGGCCGTTGGGTAAACCGTTGCCGTTCTGATCGACAATCAACACCCGCGGCCGGTCGTCAGTAACGGCGATGATGACGGCGGTCAAATTGATGATGGTGTGGGTTGGGGTACTGGTCATTTTGCTGATTCTGACACTCAGGATAGGCAATTTCCGAGCTTGACACACTTTATACTCTCTGCGAGTATAACCTTTATGCTCGACGGGAGCATAATTAATACAGGTGCTGCTTCGATCCTGGAGATTGATGCCAGCAGGAAGTCCATGCTTCACCATACTGATGTTTCATCGGCGCTCGCACAGACGGCTGCCATCTATGAACGAATCAAATCGGTAATCCCCGAGGTTGAGTGGCCCGTGCATGCGCCCTATGTCGCCGCTATCAATGAACTGAAGAAAGAGCGCAACGCGGTCATCCTCGCGCACAATTACCAGACCCCGGAAATATTCCATGGCGTCGCTGACATCAGCGGCGATTCGCTTGCGTTGGCAAGACAGGCCGTCGAGACAGACGCCGATGTGATCGTTCTTGCGGGTGTTCATTTCATGGCGGAAACGGCCAAGCTGCTGAATCCCGACAAGATCGTTCTGATACCCGATGAGAGGGCAGGATGTTCGCTGGCAGACTCCATCACCGCGGCGGACGTTCAGCAACTTCGCGAAAAATATCCGAACGTGCCCGTTGTCACGTATGTGAATACTTCTGCCGAGGTCAAGGCGGCCTCGGATATTTGTTGCACATCGGGCAATGCCGTTGAGGTGGTCGAGTCGCTTGGCGCTGACAAAGTCATATTCTTGCCGGACAAGTACCTGGCCAACTACGTTGCGCAACAAACCGACGTAGAAATAATTCCGTGGCAAGGCAAGTGCGAAGTGCATGAGCGATTCACGGCATCAGAACTGGAGCAATACCGCGCTGACTACGATGAACTGACGATTATCGCGCATCCCGAATGCCCACCTGACGTGCTCGATGTTGCGGACTTTGTCGGATCTACCGCCCAGATGCAGGCCTATGTCCACAGAGAACGGCCGAAGCGTGTCCTCATGGTCACCGAATGTTCGATGAGCGATAACGTTGCCGCCGATGTCACTGACGTTGAGTTCATCCGACCGTGCAATCTGTGCCCGCACATGAAGCGCATCACGCTGGCGAATATTCACGCATCTCTCGAGACGCTGGAACCACGGGTTGAAATCGATCCTGCGGTGGCCGAGAAAGCCCGCCGCGCCGTTGAGCGCATGCTGGCGGTCGGCAGTTAGTGATGCGTTCCGTAACCGAGCCGTCCATGTCGATCAAATCAGATGACATTGTGGTGGTCGGTTCGGGCATCGGTGGATTGGTTTGCGCACTGTCGCTGGCGCCTCGCTCCGTAACGTTAATTACCAAAACACCGAAGCTGCAGGGCGGCTCAAGTTTCCTGGCGCAGGGTGGCATGGCCGTAGCGATTGGACCTGATGATTCGCCCGCGGCGCACGCCGCAGACACGATTTCGGCGGGCGCGGGGCTAAGTAACTCGCGACGTACGCGGCAACTGACCGAGGAAGGTGCAGCAAGCCTGCAATGGCTCTTGCACGAAGGAATCCCGTTTGACCGGGACTTGCACGGTGCGCTGGCCCTGGCGAAGGAAGCTGCACACCGGTTTCCACGAGTGGTGCATGCCGGTGGAGACACGACTGGTGAGGTCTTGATGCGATCGCTGATTGATCGGGTGCGTGAGGCACCGACGATCAACGTGATAGAGGATACCTTCGCACACGACCTGGTCGTTCGAAACGGGCGCGTGCAGGGTCTCGTTGTTTTCAATCAAGATGAAGGCTGGGTTTATCACCGGGCATCGCGGCTGGTTCTTGCTACGGGTGGCATCGGCATGGCCTGGTGGAATACGACGAATCCAGTCGAGGCAACCGGGGATGGCTTGGCGATGGCTGCCCGTGCCGGAGCCAAGCTGACCAACCTCGAATTTGTGCAATTCCATCCGACGGCACTGCATAGCGAATCCAGGGGTCACGCAAACCTGCCGCTCTTTACCGAAGCGTTGCGCGGTGCCGGTGCCTTGCTGCTTGACGACTCCGGCGATCGCTTCATGTTGTCCGAGCATCCGTTGGCCGAGCTCGCGCCGCGAGATGTCGTTTCCAGGGCCATTCATCGAAGAACTCGTGCCGGCCAAAACGTGTTCCTGGACTTGCGGCCGGTATTGTCCAATGAGTCCGGCAGTTCATTTCCGCACGCGATTCAGACGGCAAGAGCTGCTGGATTTGATCCGTTCGGTGAGCCGCTGCCTGTCACGCCGGCCGCGCACTATCACATGGGTGGTATTGAAGTTGATAGCGATGGGCGAAGCTCAATCGAAGGCCTGTGGGCCTGCGGTGAAGTCGCAACCACCGGCATCCATGGCGCGAATCGGCTTGCGAGTAATTCGTTGTTGGAGGCGGTGGTTTATGCTCGCCGCGTGGCTGGAAACATTCGAAAACATCGCGGAGCTGAGAGTGACCACGCAGAATCGGCGCCCGCCGTGCCGCAAATTCCGCCGGACAATGCGAGTGCGAAACTAAGGCGCATCGTGAACGCCATAAGAAAAACAATGTCACAGTATGTTGGTATTTTACGTGGTGGCGCCGATCTCGAGACGGGGATCGGCGAGCTGTCGAGATTGGAGCGAAAATTACGCGACTTAAGCGACGGTGAGTCCGAGATACCCCGAGGTGACGCCGAAATAGTCAGGCAGTGGGGCGAGGCGCAGAATATGATGCTGGTCGCCCGACTGGTAGGCTATGCGGCCTTGCAACGGGAAGAGAGCCGCGGTGCTCACTATCGTGACGATTATCCGACGCCGCGACCCGAGTGGTGTCGTAAGCAATCAATAACGGTTAATGCGCTGGTTGAACGAAATTGAAGTGGATGATGATTGATGTATACCCAACTTGAACAACGCAGCATGACTGAACCGCCCGTAAACGTGTCGACGCTGCGAAAGATGAAGCAGGATGGCGAGCCGATTGCGTGTTTGACTGCCTATGACGCGAGCTTCGCGGCGCTCGTGGATGTGGCAGGCACGGACCTTGTACTTGTTGGTGACTCGCTGGGCATGGTGGTGCAGGGTCACGCGACCACGGTGCCCGTAACGGTCGACGACGTTGTTTACCATTTGCGAGCGGTGGCCAGGGGGCTGCAGCACGCTTTTCTTGTCGCCGACATGCCGTTCATGAGCTACACGAATCCAGAGCAGGCGCTCGAAAACTCGGTCCGGCTGATGCAAGACGGCGGCGCGATGATGATCAAGCTCGAAGGCGGTGACGGTCAAGTCGGCATCGTCGAAAATCTTGCGCGGCATGACATCCCGGTCTGCGCACACCTGGGGCTGAGGCCGCAGTCCGTGCACAAGATTGGCGGCTTCAAAGTGCAGGGCAGGGAGGCCGACGATGCCGGTGCTATTGTCGACTCGTCGAAACGACTGCAGGATGCCGGTGCCGATATCGTCCTGCTTGAGTGCGTGCCAAACGAAATCGGGAAGGTGGTTACCGATGCGTTGTCTGTGCCGGTGATTGGAATCGGTGCCGGGCCGGATGTCGATGGACAAATCCTCGTGCTCTACGACGTATTGGGTATCACGCAGGGACGCACGCCAAAATTCGTGCAGAATTTCCAGACCGGCCATGACTCGCCGCTTGCTGCATTGAAGGCCTATGTATCGGCAGTCAAAAGTGGTGACTATCCAGCCCCGGAGCATTGCTTCTCGTAGTCATGCGATCGTTGCAGCACAGAGCGGAGCTGGCGAAACTGGTCTCCGGTTGGCGTAGCGGTGGGGAGCGAGTTGCAGTAGTGCCGACGATGGGCAATCTGCATGACGGTCATTTGAGCCTGGTACGGATTGCGCAGGAGCATGCCGATCGTGTCATCGTCACGCTGTTCGTGAATCCAACACAATTCGGCGAGGGCGAAGACTTCGCGATCTATCCTCGGTCGCTCGATCGCGATACCCAACTCTTGCACGAAACCGGTGCCGATGCGCTGTTTGCACCTGAAGTGAGCACCATGTACCCGTTCGGCATTGAGAACGCGACGCGTGTATCGGCCCCCGGGCTTACGAACGATCTCTGCGGATCCAGCCGTCCCGGTCACTTCGATGGTGTAGCATCGGTGGTTACTCGTCTGTTTATCTTGTCGCAACCGGATGCGGCTGTATTCGGACAAAAGGACTATCAGCAGCAGCTAGTGGTCCGGCGCCTGGTCGAGGATCTTGGATTGCCGATTGAAATCGTTAGCGGGCCGATTGTCAGGGAGACCGACGGCCTTGCCATGAGCTCCCGCAATTCAAACCTGAGCGTTGCGGAACGCCGGACTGCACCAAAACTCTATAAGCAACTACAAGAAACTGGTCGTAATCTGCAGGCGGGTAGGCAAGACTTCAAACAAATTGAGCATCACGCTACTTCAAGTTTGCAGGCTACAGGTATTGAGCCGGAGTACTTCGCAATTCGGCAAGCCAATGACTTGAGCGAACCGGAAGCGGGCTGCAGAGATTTCGTCGTTCTTACCGCTGCACGCTTCGGCAAGGTACGACTCATCGACAACGTTATCGCTGCCGTTCAATGAAAGTGCTACTACTGGATGTCGGCAACTCACGCATCAAGTGGGGCATGTTCGATGGTGACGTGATTCGACAAATCGGGCATGTCACGCAAAGCGCTATTCGCGACAAGGGTCTTGCGGCGCTGACAACGAAGCTGCCACGAACGGTTGAAACAGTTTTCGCGTGTAATGTCGCGGGAGCCAGTATGGCTACCCGCTTGTCCGGTGTTCTCGGCATGCAGTTTGACTGCGACGTGCACTTTGCGCGTTCCGAGAAACACGCTTGCGGCGTCACGAATGGTTACCGTCAGCCGCGCAGACTTGGCGTCGATCGATGGGTCGCGCTGATCGGTGCACGAGCACTGTGTCAGACATCGTCAGTTGTTGTCGACGCGGGCACCGCAGTCACGATCGACGTGCTCGACGACGATGGCCAACACCTGGGTGGCCAGATATTACCTGGCTTCAATCTGATGGCCAACGCGCTGGCCACTCACACCAGCGATATCGCTAACAGTGGTAAGCGCATTGGTAGCGGCGCCGAAGGACTGGAGATTTTCGCGAAAAATACAGCCGGTGCCGTTGCACAAGGTGCGGCGAGCGCCATCGTCGGTGCAATTGAAAGAGCATGTACTGTACTGCGGCAGGACGGCTACGACCCGACGATCATATTGACCGGCGGCGACGCGCCGCATCTTCATCGCTTGCTGGAGGACGAGTCAATACATCGGCCGAACCTGGTTCTGGATGGGTTGGCGGCTATTCGCGTGCATAAGTAACACTTACAAACAGCTGACACACGAACTATCCTGAAATAATAGAGATGATGTCTTTGATACCGTACCAAAGTACGATTGCGACAAACGCTGGGGCCAGGTAACGAATCGCGATCAAGAGTCCTGGAACTATGCGTCGGAATAATGAAGATGCGCCGGCACGAATGTTTCCGACCGGGTCCTTGAGCATCCATCCTGCCAACAACAGGCTACCGAGCGCACCAGCGACGACGATAACTTCACTGGCGACCTTATCCATCAGGCCCAATGCTTCCTGCGAAAGTGCCGGTACTACACCGGTCAGCGCGGCGATGGTTCCTGCTGTCAACGCGCTCGTCCTGCGACTCCACTTCAACTCGTCCATTAGCGATGCCACAACGACCTCCAGAAGTGAGATCGCGGACGTCAGAGCGGCCACCAGGAGCGCAACGAAAAATATTGCACCGACAAACTGTCCGACTACTCCCAGCTCGAAGAATGCTGCCGGTAATGAAATGAACAATGTTCCAACAGTGCTTTCACTGATCTGGCCGGACAGGCCAAATGCGAAGATCACTGGAAAGACCACAAGACCACCAATGAATGCGACAGAAAAGTCGAGAGCTGATACAGCCACAGCCTCCTGCGAAAGGTCGTGGGTCTTGTCGAGGTATGACGCGTAGGTAATCATCACACCCATACCAACGCTTAGTGAAAGGAATGCTTGCGTCGCGGCCTGCCTGATAACAGTCGGATCCAACAATGCGTCGATAGATGGTTTGAGATAAAAAGCATAGCCTGTAGCCGAATCCGGTAGTGTGGCAGCCCAGGCGACAAGGCCAATGAGCAAAAGCAGTAGCATAGGCATCAGGATTAGCGAGGCGCGTTGGATGCCTTTACGTACACCGCCGAGCACGATGGCAATAGTTACGGCCATCAGGATCAGGTGGTAAAAAACGGCCGATCTTCCGCTTGATATTTCCGTAAATCGCCCGGCGAAATCACTGGAGAATCCGACCAAGCCATCAACCGCGTAGCGGAGCGTCCAGCCGGAGATGACTGAGAAGTAGGAAAGAATAATTAGCGGTGCGAGTACCGCCAGGAAGCCGACTGGGGCCCAGACTTTGCCCCCAATCGCCCGATAGGCACCAATCGGTGAACGCCGCGTTGTGCGTCCGATCGCGAATTCGGACACCATGATCGGCATGCCAATCAGGAACGTCAGCAGCACGTAGAGAATAACGAATGCGGCGCCGCCACCCTCGGCAGCCTGGTAAGAAAAACGCCACATGTTTCCAAGACCGACCGCGCTTCCGGCTGCCGCGAGAATGAATCCCGGCCTGGTCGTAAAGAACTCCCGGCTAGGCTGTTGCGAAGGCATCGTTGAGGTCGTTAATAAAGGCCATTCCGTCGGCGCCATGGATAAAACGGTGATCGTAAGCCAACGTACAGGCCATGAGTGGACCGGCTTCCAGTTTTCCGGATCGGACACGAGGTCTGTCGGTAATACGGGAGATCCAGAGTGTGGCAACATTCGGCAAGTTGATCACGGGCGTGGTTGCAACCATGGTAGTACGCTCAAGACCGCCGGTACTCGAAATCGTAAATGTTGCACCGCGGATGTCATCCAACAGCAGCGCATCCGAGCGGGCTCGATCAGCAATGTCATGAATTTCCGAAGCAATAACGTTTACCTCCTTCGGGACCACATCGTGGATGACCGGCACCATAAGCCCTCCATCCGTGTCGACGGCAAACCCAAGATTGACCCGACGATGCATGTTCAATGCGTTGCCTGATGCATCTATTGTCGCGTTGAACTTCGGATGTTTGGCAAGAATGCTCGCAACACATTTTGCAATGACACCCAGAGGCGAGGTTTTCAGTTGTTTAGATTTTGCGACGATCGCGTCGGCAAATACTTCAAACGTTTGCGTTGTAGTGGCGAGCGTATTGCTCGACTCAGCAAGTCGTTTCGCGGCAGCCAGACGAGCACCAGAGAGTTTGAATAAATTTTCTTCTGCCCCACCGGAAGCACCAGCAGCTGCTCCGTCCTGCAGAAAGGCATCGATGTCGGCCCTTAGGATTTGACCTTTCGAGCCCGTTGGATTGACCAACGTGAGGTCAACATTTTTTTCTTTCGCGTAGCGCCGCAATGGTGGGGCAGCTTGAACACGCTGTTTGCGCGATTGACCAGCCAGCGGGGCAGCCGGTGAGTCCCCGGGGTCGCTGATACGCATGAATACTTCGCCGACCGGAACGATGTCACCAACCGCCCACGGTAACTCCACAACTACGCCTGGTCTTGGGGAAGGTAGGTCGACATTGACTTTGTCGGTGCTGATCAGTGCGACGTCATCGCCCTCGCTAATGTTATCGCCAACTTCGACAAACCACTCGATCAGTTCGGCCTCGCTCAGGCCTTCGCCAATGTCCGGTAATTTGAATTCATGTATCAAATGGAATACTCCGCTACTCGTTTAATTCCGGCACTGATTCGCTGCGAATTCGGTCGGCAAAACTCGTCGCCGACCCGATAGGAATATGGCACGTCCGGGGCGCACACACGCTCGATCGGCGCCTCGAGAAAACCGAATGAACGGCTCTGCACCTTCGCAGCCAGCTCAGCACCGAAGCCGAGTGTCTCTGACGCTTCATGAATAATGACCAGTCGCCCGGTCTTTTCCACCGAGTCAGTGATTAGTTCGATGTCATATGGAACGAGCGAGACCAGATCGATCACTTCTACGTCGATACCTTCGCTCTGAGCAAGTTCGTCGGCAACCTGCTTTGTGGTATGGCGAAGTGGTCCGTAGGTTAGCGCAGTTATATCGCTGCCGGGTCGGACTATTTCAGCAACGCCGATTTCCGAGGCCACACCGTTATCATCAACGTCGCCAGATAATGTGCGGTAGAGCGGCACGGGCTCGATGACCAGCACAGGATCTGGATCGCGAATCGCAGCCAGCATCAGACTGTACGCAAGTTGCGGTGTGCTCGGGCACACAATCTTGATGCCGCCGCCGTGAATGTAATAGGACTCGACACTTTGCGAGTGCCATATCCCGCCTTTAATGCCACCGAAAGACGGTGCGCGAATTACCATGGGAACGGTGTATTCCCCACCCGATATCCAGCGGTATTTGGCGGCGCAAAACATGATTTGTTCATGAGCATCGTGAATGAAGCCGGAAAACTGCATTTCTGCAATCGGCTTCATGCCAAACAGTGCCAACCCGATCGCGTGACCAATGATGCCCTTTTCGTCCATCGGTGTATCAATCAGGCGGTCCTTGCCAAAGCGATTTTGCAGACCTTCGGTTACGCGAAAAATGCCACCTGCGGTGCCGACGTCTTCGCCCAGAACGACGACATTCGTATCGTTTTCTAGCTCATAAGCCATCGCAGCCCGCAGCGCTTCCAATACTGTCATCTGTTCGGTCATTGGTCCGCACCACTGACGTCGGCCAGCAGCTTGTCGCGCTGCTCGTCGAGCATCCAGTTGGAAGTTTCGAAAACATCATCGAATTGGGACTCGGGACCCGGAATGTCCATATTCCCGGCCTTTTCAACAGCATCCTGAATTTGCCCGGTGCAGCGGTCACGCAGGGCGGTCTCGTCGGCGTCACTCCACCAGTCGGCTGCTTGCAGATATTTACGAGTTCGTGGAATTGGATCCCACGGTTCCCACAGTTTGCCTTCCTGCTCTCTGCGATACAGATCGGGATTGTCTGATGACGTATGGAATCCTTGCCGCCAGGTGACGGCCTCGATCAATGTCGGACCTTGTATGTCGGCGTCTTCACGAGCCGTTCTAATGACTGAGTAAACGGCCAGTGGGTCGTTGCCGTCAACACGCAGGTTAGGGACTTCATACGCATTACCCTTGGCTGCGAACTGACTTGAGGCCGTTTGCCGGTCCAGCGGTGTCGATACCGCCCAGCTGTTGTTGATGCAAAGGAATATGACGGGTGGCCGGTGAATCCCGGCGAAATTCATGGCGGAATGAAACTCCCCGCGCGATGTAGCGCCGTCGCCGAACATACCCAGTACCTTGACGTTCGAGCCTTTGAGTTTTGCAGCCCACGCGACGCCACAGGCGTGTGCAATAAAGGAACCGACCTGAGTCGGTCCCTGCACCATGTTGACGGCACGACTACCGATCAGGCAGGGCAGTCGCCGGCCTTTCTGCGGCTCCGATACGGCACCGAAAAGCTGCGCAAACAACAACTCCAGCGTCCCGCCGCGCAGCAACCAGGGTGCCATGGTCCGGTGCTCACGAAATATCCAGTCGTCCGCTTCCATCGCGTGGGTCGCAGCAACTTGCACCGCCTCCTGGCCCCGCAGCGGTATCCAGAATGCAATCCGCCCGGATCGTTGCAGTGTCCACCCACGCTCGTCAATGGCTCGCAGGAGCACCATCGTCTCGTACATCAAACGCACGTCTTGTTTGCTAAGTTCGGGATCGGCGAGACCTCCGTTCGGCTTGCCGTTCTGATCGAGTACCTGGCGAATGCCGAGCTCGCTGGCGCGTTCGAGCGGCACTGGCATTGGAGCTCTCGGGTTACCGGGGTTTGACGTGGTCATTGGTCACGCCCCCGGGCAATTCGCTCCATGGCGATTCGGTCCGCGGCATCAGCAGTCGTTATGCTGTCCGCCACTGCACGCGCGATTATCGATGAGCATGTATCGTAGATTCGCCGGACTTGTTTCGGCACCTCCTCGATATCGGTGCGATACCACTCTGCCGCACAGCTCACCAAGCCACCGCCATTGGCGACATAGTCCGGCATATACGAAATGTTCCTCTCAGCAAGCAATTCACCGTGGCGGTTCTCGTCCAGTTGATTATTTGCAGCACCGGCGATGACACTAACCTGCAGCTGCGAAATCGTGTCGTCGTTGAGGATCGCGCCCATCGCACACGGCGCGAACACTTGCGCGTCAACAGAGTAGATTTGTTCAGGATCAACAATTTCCGCGCCGTATTGCTTACGGATAGGCGATAGTCTGTCGGCATTGACATCGCTGATTGTCAGCCGCGCACCGGCCTCGTGCAGCAGGCGGCACAAATTCGCGCCGACATTGCCGACACCCTGGATGGCAACATGCATACCATCGAAACCACTGCCGCCCAGGGCGTGCTCCACCCCGGCCCGCATTGCGCTGAATACGCCAAGTGCTGTCATTGGTGCAGGATCCCCGTAGCCGCCGTCCTTCACGCGCAGGCAGCTTACGCAGTTGGTCTCTGTTCGAATCTCACTCATATCATCGGGGTTGGTGCCGATATCCTCGCCGACAATGTATCGTTCCTGCAGCGACTCGATCCAGCGACCCATGGCGTGCAACAGCTGCGGCGTCTTTTCCAAGTAGGAGTCGCCAATAATGACTGACTTGCCGCCGCCGAGGCCGCAGTCGAGTATCGCGGCCTTGTGCGTCATACCGCGCGACAGACGCAGGACATCCCTGATGGCGTCCGCTTCACGCTCGTAAGGCCACATTCGGCAGCCGCCGAGGGCAGGGCCGAGAGTCGTATCATGGATCGCGATTATGGCCCGCAGGCCGACCGCAGGCTCACTGACAAACAGAACCTGCTCGTGGTCATCGTATTCAGCGGCTTCGTAGACGCTCACGGTTGTTATGTCCCTCTTGTTATTGCTCGTCCAGATCGATCGTCGCGCTGTAACAGTAACGATCGGATCGCAAGTAAAGATGGCTAACCGCAGCCGCCGAACCTGACCGCGTACGGTAAACATTCTCAACGAAAAAGATCGGTGCACCGAAATCGACATTAAGTAGTTCGGCAATGTCCAGGTTGGCCGCAACGGCTTCAACGTGCTGTTCCAGATGCGCCAAGGGCTCCGGATAACGTGCACGCAATTGGTCCGCGAAGTTTCGCGGCCCCTCGAGATCCTTTGCAACGATGACCTTGCCCAGATTCATGCGACCAAAATTGATGTGGTACGACATGGGTGCCTCGTCCATCACCCTGATTCGGCGCATGCGCCATATCTTCGAATCGGCCTCCACGTCCAAGAGTTCCTGTATCCGCGGTGGGCAGCGCGGCTCGTCGACGCCCAGAATGTGCTGCTCAAAAATGAAATCTTTGGCGGATGCCGTATCGAGCCAATCTGCGAAGTTGCCCGTAATCCTGATATCGACGAGTTCTGTGCCAGGGCGATCGAGCACTATGGTTCCAACACCACGGCGACCCGAAATCCATCCTTCCTGTGCGAGCTGCTTCAGGGCCCTGCGGATCGTGATGTTGCTCACTTGAAAAGATTTCTCGAGCTGGCTCGCTGCGGGAATTTTCTCGCCTATGCGGTAGACGCCTTCGCGAACTCTTGCGCGCAGCGTTTCAGCGACACGTTGATACGAAGGGATCGAATAGGACTCTGTCACCAAAAGGTATTTACCAATAAACTTTGTTAGTATACGTTTATACTATTTGTCAATGGAATTCGCAATGACCTCTTCAAACCGGCCTTCATGGTCGACACTGCTTGGCAATGCCAAACCTCTGGTCTTGCCAGGCGCCTACGATGCGTTGAGCGCCAGGCTGATCGAGCGAGCAGGATTCGAGGCATTCATTGTTGGTGGATTTCCGTTGTTGGGGTCTCGTTATGGATTGCCCGATATTGGTCTTGTCGGGCTTGGTGAGATGGCAGCTGGCATGGCGGACATCCTGGCTGCCACGTCGCTGCCGGTGTTGGTGGACGCCGATCACGGCTACGGCGACGTTAAAAACGTGACGCGAACCGTGCGGATCTACGAGAAGATGGGCGCTGCGGCACTGCTGCTCGAAGACCAATGTTCGCCGAAACGCTGCGGTCATACCGCCGGCAAAAAAATTGTCGCCGTCGATGAAATGGAGATCAAAATCAGGGCCGCAGCGGCGGCGCGCAACGACGCTTCTTTGTTCCTGATCGCCCGGACCGATGCACGAGCCGTCTATGGTCTGGACGACGCGTTGCGAAGGGCGGAGCGATATATTCTTGCCGGTGCCGACGGAATCTTCATTGAGGCCCCGCAAAGTGAACAAGAACTCACGACTATTGCGAGCAGTTTTGATGTGCCGCAGATGTGCAATATGTTGATCGGTGGGGTGACCCCGATTTTTTCGAATGCCGATCTTCATGAGATGGGATTCCAGATGATTGTGCACGGCACTACATTGATCAAGCGTGTCGCACGCGCTCTTGAGAAGACGCTGGCACAACTCAGGGACGATAATCTTGCCGTCAAGACGAGTGACTTTCTTTCACTGGACGAGTTCATGGATGTTTGCGGTCTGGAAGACTGGGCACAAATCGAAGACAGGTACGACCGCAGATCATCTGGTTGAGCGTAGACCAAATCATTATCGCTCTTCATGAAGTCGCTTCCAGAAACCGTCAATCGCCGCCGATAGTTCGTCGATTCCAACATGCTTGGTCGCTACCGTCTTGATGACGGCAACTTCCGAGCGGGATTTTGGCCGCAGCCGCAACATTGCGAGCAAGTCGCGGGAGGTTTGTCCGGCATGCGGCATGTCGGATTTGTTGACGACCAGAATATCTGCAATCTCGAGAATGCCCGCCTTCATTGCCTGAATCGCATCGCCCATACCGGGAGCACTGATAACGATCTTGATGTCGGCAATCGATGCCAATTCGATTTCGGACTGCCCTGCGCCCACGGTCTCAAGGATGATCACATCCCATCCAGTTGCATTGACGAGTCGAATGATATCGGCGATATTTTCGCACAGCCCCCCTAGATGGCCGCGCGACGCTAGCGAACGAATAAACACGCCATCATCGGAGTTGTGCTCGGCCATTCGCAAGCGATCGCCCAGGATGGCACCGCCGCTGATCGGGCTTGACGGGTCGACACTTAGAATCGCGACTTTTCTATTGTGCTCGCGGCAGAATTTCGTGTAGGCATTGATCAAGCTGGACTTTCCGACCCCGGGTGCACCGGTAAATCCAACCAAGGGAGTGGTGTGAGAGTTGCCCGGTACTCCTGCAAGAAGTTCCTCCCGCCCGGGCAGGTCGTTTTCGACGAGTGAAATTGCACGCGCCAGTGCCGCCGGTTGACCGTCAACGAGTTGCTTCAATAGTGTTTCGCTACAAAGTGGCATCGTCAGAACTGTCTGTTCACGGCGTGATCAGCGGTTGCCCATAACCTAATTCGTCACGCAGGCAGGTGACTATCTCCCCATGTGTTACACCAGATCGCGCAGCCCCGACGACAGCCGCAAAGGTATTCATATCATTGGAAGTTGCGGCACGAGCGAGAGCGGCGATCGCGGATTGCGTCTTGCGCTTGCTCCTCGCATCTTTGCAAGCGATAAAATCGACAACGAGTTTCTCGATTGCAGCAGAGTCCGGACGATATGATGGTGGTTGGCTGTTGCTGGAGTCGTCGGTGTAACAGTTAATGCCGACCACTTTTTGATCTCCAGATTCGACGCGATCCTGGAACGCGTACGCCGACTCGCCAATCAATCCCTGTACGAGGCCGGATTCGACGGCACTGTACATACCACCGGCGTCATCCACACGTTGAATTATCGCTTCGATCGTCGCCTCCATCTCGTCAGTCATCGTTTCCACGTAATAGGAACCACCAAGCGGGTCAATCACGTCACACAGATGCGCTTCGTCACGGAGGATATTTTGGGTCGCGATGGCAATGCGGGCAGATTCGATCGTCGGGCAGGAAATCGCTTCGTCGTAACCATCAGTATGCATCGATTGCAGACCACCGAAAATACCGGCCAATGCCTGCGTGGTGACTCGTGCGATGTTGTTAAGTGGCTGTTGCTGGGTCAGGTCCGCGCCGGATGTCTGCGCATGAAATTTGAATCGCATCGCACGCGGGTCCTCGACGCCAAATCGATCTTTGACAATGCGTGCCCATATTCGTCGCCCGGCACGAAACTTGGCTATTTCTTCGAAAAAGCTTATCGAGACATCAAAGAAAAACGTGAATTTGTGTAGCACGAGCTCGATGGGCAGGTCACGCTCAACACAATCGTTGACGTACTGAATCGCCGTACATATCGCAAATCCCATTGCCTCCGCCGGGGTCGCGCCGGCTTGTTGCATATGTTGCCCAACCACAGAGACCGGGTTCCAGTTCGGCAACTCTTTATTGCAAAATTCGATGTGGTCGAGCAATACTCGACGCGAGCCTGCCAACGACAGGCGATAAAACATGTGATTTGCGACAAAGTGCGAGATGTAGTCGCTCTGATTTGACGTCCCCGATATCTGCGACCAGGGAATTCCCCTTCGTTCGGCTACCACCAGCATGAATGCCAGTAAGGTAAATGGCGATGGATCGTTCAACGCGGTCGATGTCTCGGCAATCGAGATGTCCTCCAGGCACGAATCCATATGTTCCACCGTATTGACAACGGTTCCACAGGTTCCGAGCAGGGCAGAAGGCACCTCGTCGCAATCATTGCCGCGGAAAACCGAATTGCACGGGATCAAACTGATTGCGTTACCACCTGCGGCGAGCATGCCCCTTACGCGGGCATTGTAGTCCGCCGGCGTACCCAATCCGATGAGCTGCCGTTGGCTCCATCTTCGTCCACGGTGCATGGTCGGATAAATGCCACGCGTATAGGGTGTTGCCCCTGGAAAGCCCAGATCCTCGAGGTAGCGCGATCCAGACCAGTCGTTTGGTGTGTAAAGCGGACGTACTTCTATGCCGGAGCGATTTGTGATGACTTTGTCAGTCCCAATTTGCGCCTGGTAGCGCTCGTTCCAATCGTCGAGCCTCTGTTCAAACCCGGGCAAGGACAATTGTCGTGGATTCGTTGACATCGCCTAAGTTCCGCGCAGACGGCGGGTTTTGGCAACCAGTTCAAAGGCACAAGCGACAATCTCTTCACGTGTCGCGCCGGGACCGAAAACCCGATCGACGCCAGCTGCCAGCAGTTCAGGCTGCTCATCGTCCGGGACAATGCCACCGACGATGATGCCGATATCCTCGAGTTCTGCGGCTCTGAGTGCGTCCATCAGTTGCGGAACGATAAGGTGATCAGTTGCCAACGTACTCAGACCAATGAGTTCGACATCCTCTTGCATGGCAATATTGACGACACCCGCAATCGACTGCCACGGCGGCGTATAAATTACCTCCATACCCGCATCTCGAAGGTATGAAGCAACGATACGACTGCCGCGATCGTGCCCGTCCAGACCAATTTTGGTGACGAGTACGCGCGCCGGCCGTGCTGCGGCTGCTCTTTGTTCAGGCGCTGTCGAATTCATCGTTCTTTTTCGACAGTGAATGGCGCAGGAAATTGGTAAAGGCGTGTGCAATATCGTCAATCGACGTCCCATCCTGGCGAAACCAGACATGAGCCCAGTTCATGGCACCCAGCAACATCAGGCGTAGTAGACGTCGATCCACGTCGGCATGCAACGGAATGTCATCGATTAAGGTGACAAAACGGGCTTCATAATCCTGTCTCAAGCGAGTCAATTCGGACCTGATTTCGGGTACCTGATCCGGTGCAATACGATTCATTACGCTGGCGTAATCACTTTGATCCAGGATCGAGTCGAGGTGTACTTCGGTGGCCTTGCGCAGGCATTGCCAGGGCTCCGTTTCGCCCTTAATCGATTCATCGAGCCGAGCACTGATTCGGCGCACGCCCTCTTCGTAGACCGACAACAATAAGGCCTGCTTGGAAGGGAAGTGGTAGTAGACAGAGCCTGGCAGCATACCGACCGCGGCCGCGATATCGCGAATGGTTGTCGCGCGATAGCCTTTGCTGGCGAACTGGCTTGCAGCGGCATCGAGCAGCGGCTCGACCCTGTTATTGACGCGCTGTGCTGCATTGGTGCTCATTTGACGGCTTCATATTAACCAAACAAGTGTTTGTTTAACTGAATAATGCCTTGCTGTCAACCGCGCTGCGCCGATATCCGAACCTGGTTCTGGATGGGTTGGCGACGATTCCGCAGGGCTCGTAGTGGTATCTCTGAGAGTAAATCCACCCAATAAGTGGGTGAACATACCCAATAATTAGGTATAATAACCCAAATATTGGGTGAGTAGAGACCATGAATAAGGCAATAATTTCTGAGCGACCTTTGATAGGCCTGTTCGGCAGCGAGTCGGCATATCGGGTGCTGATGTACCTTGAGAATTACGGCAATGGATATGCATCGCAGATAGCCAGGACCTTCCGTATCTCGCTCAATCAGGCGCAGAATCAGCTGAAGAAATTTGAGGAAGTTGGCTTGTTGGTGAGTCGCATCGAAGGGACGACGCGCACGTACTACTTCAAGCAGAGCCCGGTAACTGACGGTTTACGGTCTTTCCTGCGCTCAATGCTGGACGTTCTCCCGAGAACGACAATCGAAAAATATTATCGAGAAAGGAGACGTCCCAGACGGTACGGAAAGCGCTAGGGTAGGGCGATGATTACCCAAGCGACAACGCTGATGGAACTGGCGGGCATCGTGTCGGCAGCTCTTGAGCGCCAGGGCATCATCCCTACTCTATCCGGCGGCTCGGCGGTATCTATTTACTCCGATAACCGGTACCTGTCCCAAGACCTGGACTTCGTGACGGTCGCCCGGGTCAATGAACTCAAGCCTGTGTTGGAGCCACTTGGGTTCGAGCACACAGGGAGTCCGCGGTTGTCGGTCTTCGAAAATTCGGAGACTCGTTGGTACCTTGAATTTCCGCCGGCACCGATAGGATTCGGCGGCACGTACATCGATCCATCGCAGTGCACGCTAATCGACACGGGTGTCGGCAGACTTCGCATTATTACGCCCACACATTCGGTCATGGATCGCCTTATAGCAGCCGCTGCCTGGAACGAACCGCAGTCACTCGAGCAGGCGTTACTTGTCGCGGATCTACAAAGGGAAAAGATCGATTGGGAGCAACTGGACGAATTCGTACTTCACGAGGGTATTCGCGACGATAAAGAAGTGCTCGAGTTCTATAGCACAGTCGATCGACCGTTGCCTCAATAGACTGGTCGAGGTGAGAGGGCGTGAATCTCCGGCCCCTGCCTCCGGAAAGTATTTGGGCGTTTGTGAACCGCCCCGGCTTTCCCGGAGACTCTATTCTTTGAGAGGATAGGGTAATGAATACACAAAAACGATATTCCCGGGAATTTCAGGAACGGGCAGTGCGGCTGGTAGAAGAGCTGCAGAAAGA
>Ga0255049_10000129_pt1 | contig 42475 bp, 42 predicted proteins | sample JV7_2_3_MG_FD_183615 | JGI IMG/M metagenome (GOLD analysis project Ga0255049, IMG submission 183615) | Seawater microbial communities from Jervis Inlet, British Columbia, Canada - JV7_2_3 | ecosystem: Environmental > Aquatic > Marine > Inlet | place: Canada: British Columbia | collected 2016-10-06 | reverse complement strand
ACGTATCGCGGAGCGCCGATTTCCTGCGCCGCTACCTGCCCGAACACGGCATGGCGAAAGATACCGCTGTCAGCAGCATGATCGTGCACTTCACCGGATATGAGCTTGATCTCGACGAGATCGAACTTGATGATCCGCGCGACATCATTTGCGGCCACCTGATCGGCACGGCAGACCTGGTCGCGCAAATGGCCGATCGTTGCTATCTCGAGAAGTGCCGAGATCGGCTGTATAAGGAATTTGTCGTTGGCGGCGTCGCCGTCGAGAACGCCAAACCGGGCGAGTACATGGTGCGATACAAGTCAGGTCTCGACCTGTTGCAGAAAACACCCGTGTTCTACCAGCAGGTCATGCGTGACCGGCTGCACCGCAAGTTCAATCGCGCCTACCGTTACATTGAGGTTTTGTACGACGGCCAAAACCCGTATATCGACGCAATCGCCGCCAACATCTCGCACCTTGTGCGTGTCATCAAGTCCGGTGACTGGACGTTGTTACGCCGTCAGCCGCCGTACTTCCTCGGCATCGTCAATGCCGTGAATGATCTCGAATTGCTGGTCAAACGGCAGCTCGCGTCCCTGTCCGGCAAGGCCATTGAGGCCGATGGCCTGTTAATGCCTGTGTAGCCGTCAGTTCTTTTTCATCGGCACGAACCCGTCCTGCCTCTCCACACGTTCTAACCACACCCTGATCTGCGGGTAGTTAGTCAGATCGAAGCCGCCCTCGTCGGCGACATGGGTGTAAGCATACAGAGCGATATCCGCGGTACTGTATTTGTCGTTCGCGATGAAATCATTGTCCGTCAACTCCTGCTCCATGACGTCGAGCGCCATGTAGCCGCCGCCTATGCGGGACTCCAGGTCTCCTTCGCGTTCCTCGGGGCGCCCCAGGTACTGGATGATGAAACGCGACGTCGCGATGTAAGGCTCATGACTGTACTGCTCGAAGAACATCCAGCGCAGCACGTTGGCTCGCTCGAGCCGATCATCGCCATCCAGCGCACTGTCGTCGGCGAGATAACAAAGTATGGCGTTGGACTCCGACAGGTAACGGCCATCGGGCAGCGCCATGAGTGGCACCCTGCCGTTCGGGTTCATTGCGAGAAACTCCCTGGTGCGCGACCCCCCGGCGAGGATGTCGATTTCGTGCCAGGTGTAGTCGATATCGAGCTGCGCGCAGGCAAGCTGCAACTTGTAGCAGTTGCCCGAAATCGAGTCGCCGTAGAGTTCAATCCTGTTTGACACTTGCTTGCTCCTCCTGCCACTTGCGCACTGCGACATATTCGCCGCGGCTAAGGCGGCGGTTGGCGTAGAACGCCGCTGTTGCCGCCCCAAAAAGTGCGTAGACGATGTCCGCAGCGGATATGACCTCGTCAAAGAACACGGGCCACGTCATCGACGTTACCGCGCGCAGGATTGTGAATGTGCTCGTCTCGAGTTCCGACGCCGTGAACGCGGCAGCAACGACAACATTACTGACCAGGGCGCCCGCTAGTGCCAGCACCGCAGCGCACACCGGAAAGCGCCAGTCGAGACCGCGCCCGGCGCGACGCATAACCAGCCCGATAAGTATTCCAAGCACGACGGTCATCCACGGAAAAATACGATTGACCAGCGTCGATAGCATCGCCCACAGCGCGCTGAACAGGATGATGACAATCAGGCCGGCAACCACCGCATCCCGAAACGACTGCGCCTTCACTAACCGTACGCCGTCGGCCGCACTTGCTTCACCGGGTGCGCCGCGGTGTCGTTGCGGCAGGCGCAATACGCTCTTTTGTTTTTCAGGCATTGAAAATGTCCACGCAAAGTCTATGCGCCGGGTAAGAGGGTGACATATATTACGATTGTGAAACCCAGAAAATCTATAGAGGCCTGATGGCGTCCACCATTCTGATATCGGGTGGTGCTTCCGGCATCGGTCGAAAGATCGCCGAAGCGTTTCTTGCTGATGGGGCGAAAGTCCACGTTTGCGATTCATCGCCGGCGATGGTCGCCGAGTTTGCGGGCCAGAACCCAACGGCCACCGCGACCGTAGCGGACATCACGCGACCCGCAGAGGTAAATAACGTCTTTGACGACTTTCTGTCGCACCATCGCGAATTGAATGTCCTTGTTAACAACGCCGGTGTCTCCGGGCCCATCGCCCACGTCGAGGATATCGATCCGGACGACTGGGACCATTGCATAGCCGTCGACCTCAACGGCACCTTCTACATGACACGCCGTGCAGTGCCTTTGCTGCGCAGCGCAGGCGGTGGCTCGATCGTCAATATCGCCTCGACTGCCGGACTGTTTGGTGTGCCACTACGATCGCCGTACGCAGCAAGCAAGTGGGGCAAGATCGGCCTGACGAAAACCTGGGCCATGGAGCTCGGACCCGACAACATTCGTGTAAACGCCGTTTGTCCGGGTTGCGTCAGCGGCCCGCGTATCGAAGCTGTCATCGAAAAAGACGCAAAAAGGCGCAACGTGCCAGCCCAGGAGGTTCGCGACGTCTATCTCCGGCAAAGCTCGATGCGAACTTTCGTGTCCGCCGAGGAAATCGCCGAGGCAGTTTTGTTCCTGACCTCTGCCGCCGCCGCCCGGATATCCGGCCAGGCCATTGCTATCGATGGTCATACTGAAACATTGTCCAACTGGCTCGACTAGAACGACACACAAAAGGAATCTCCACAATGAAAGCCGCTTGGTTCGAGGCATTTGGGCCTGCAGAAGACGTACTTCATGTTAGTGACCTGGACACACCAACACCGGGCGCCGGCGAGGTGCTTGTGCGTCTCAGGACCTCGGGCATCAATCCATCTGATGTGAAGAAGCGGGCAGGTTCATTCCCAAACCTGCTTGATGATGGCCTCGTTATTCCGAACAGCGATGGTGCGGGCGTGATTGAGGCCGCTGGCGATGGCGTTGATAAGAATCGAATTGGTGAGCGCGTGTGGATTTACCAGGCGCAGTACGCACGCCGGCTCGGCACGGCGGCCGAATACGTTGCGATAGACGCCTTGCGAGCTCCGAAGCTGGCGGATGAGGCGGGCTTCGATGTTGGCGCCAGCCTTGGGATTCCGGCAATGACGGCGCATCGATGTGTGTTCTCGGACGGCGATGTTGCGGGTCAGCGGATCCTGATCACCGGTGGTGCGGGCCGCGTCGGCCACTACGCAATACAGTGGGCGAGCCAGGCCGGTGCCGAGGTTGTCGCCAGCGCGAGCAATGACAAGGACGCAAGCGCCTGCACGAGCGCTGGCGCCGCACATGTCGTGAATCACCGCGACAGCGACTTTGCAACCGCCATTCTGGATGCCGCGGGAGGCCACGCTATTGATCGCATCATCGATGTCGAGTTCGGCGCAAACCTGCCCGTATCGCTTGAGGTTTTGCGAATCGGTGGCGTGATTGCGACCTACTCGTCCACGCAAGTCCCGGAGCCGCAACTTCCATTTTTCCAGATGATGTACAAGGATGTCTCGGTACGATTCGTCATCGTGTACGCGATGCCTGAAGCGGCGAAACAACAGGCAATTGCTGATATCGACGCCTCACTGCGCGAACAGCGACTGCAACATCGCATTGCCTCGATGATGCCGCTGGCCGACATCGCGGCGGGCAACAAGCTCATCGAAGAAGGTAGTATTCGGGGTTCCGTGATCCTGAACGTGGACTGACAGAAAGAGGCCTACATGGAACAAAGCAGAATTGACTGGCTCAGTTTCGGGACGTGCGTGGCGATTATCGTTGCCGCCAGCGTTTTTATCGCGGCATCGCCCGAGACGGCCGGACCCATGCTGCAGGGACTTTACGACTACATCGCCATCGAGTTCGGGGTCTTTTACCTGCTCGCCAGCGTTGCCGCGATTTCATTTCTCGTGTGGCTTGCGGCCAGCCGCTATGGCAACGTCAAATTGAGCTCAGATGACGACGAACCTGAATTTGGACAGCTGAGCTGGATAGCCATGTTGTTCTGCGCCGGAGTAGGTGCCGGATTGATGTACTGGTGTGCCACTGAATGGGCTTTCTACTACGATTCACCGCCTTTCGGTGCGGAACCTCGCAGTGCGGAGGCGGCCGAGTGGGCTTCGACCTACGGACTATTTCATTGGGGCTTCACGGCCTGGGCATTTTATTGCCTGCCGGCGATTGCGATTGCCTACCCCTACTACGTCGGCAAGAAAGACAAGCTGCGCTTCAGCCTGAGCTGCAACTGGTTCCTGCGTGGCAAGGAACAAGGGCCGCTGGCACGCATTATCGATTTCCTGTTCATGATCGCACTGGTCGGCGGTGCGGCAACCAGCCTCGGATTCTCGGCGCCGATGATCGCCGCCTGTCTGGCCTGGCTGTTGGGTATACAGACGAGCTTTGATCTCGAAGTCATCGTTATGGGCATTTGTGTTGGCTTGTTCGTACTAAGTGTGTGGCTTGGCCTGAAGAGAGGCATCAAACGCCTTAGCGACATCAACATGTATCTTGCGCTCGGCCTGTTGTTGTTCATCCTGCTCGTGGGCCCGACCGTCTTCTTGCTGAAGACCAGCCTCAACGGCCTCGGCATGATGACGCAGAACTTCCTGCGCATGAATTTCTGGACAGATCCCTTCACCAAATCGGGGTTCGTCGAAAGCTGGACCATTTTTTACTGGGCATGGTGGCTTGCGTTTGCACCCTACGTTGGCCTGTTCATAACGCGGATCTCCCGCGGCCGTACTATTCGCCAGGTCATAACAGGCATGCTGATTTTCGGTTCGCTGGGCAGCTGGATCTTTTACATGATCATTGGCAACTACGCCTTGTTCCTGCAGCTCTCCGAGCAACTCGATTTCGTTGACATCATGAACTCGGTCAGCGGCAATGCCGCGATTGTCGCAACACTGGAGACACTGCCGCTCGCGCCGCTGGTCATTGGCGTGTTCGCCGTGGTGTCGATCGTGTTTGCCGCGACGACTTACGACTCCGCGTCGTATTCGTTGGCGTCAGGAGCGACATTGCATCTGACGGCGGGCGATGATCCGGCGCGCTGGCATCGCGTGTTCTGGGCTTTCGCACTCGCCGTGCTGCCGATTGCATTGATGTTCATTGGCGGGCTCAAGACGATGCAGGTTGTATTGCTGATTGTGTCGTTGCCGATACTCGTCGTCGGCGTACTGATGTCTGTGTCGCTGGTTAGGTCGTTGCAGGCCGACCACCAGGATTAGGCAATGCGGACGCAGCTGCTGCTAATCGCGATCATTGCTCTTGCCGGCTGTGAAGCGCCTCCAAGTGTCACGGTCGATGACGAGTTGCTTGTCGGCAACTACGTTGGCGAGAACGTTGCGACGTTTCTCGGCGTACCATTCGCCGAACCTCCGGTCGGTGACTTGCGGTGGCGAGCGCCTCAAGCACTGACATCCAGACTCGAGCGCCGCGAAACCACCGAGTTCGCTGCCGCATGCATGCAAACGATGCGCATCCTCGACTGGTATCGGTCCATGGCCGTGTCCTTTGGTGCATCCCCGGACTATTACGATGACCTCCAGGTGAGCGAGGATTGCCTGTACCTGAACCTGTGGACACCAACGCTCGAAAGCGATGCGAAGCTTCCCGTCATGGTGTGGGTCCACGGCGGCAGCAACAAGAGCGGCTGGTCGTACGAAGACAACTACCGTGGCCACATTTTGGCGGCGCAGGGTGTAGTGGTCATAACTGTCGCCTACCGGCAGGGTGTGTTCGGTTTCTTGTCGCATCCGGAGCTTGACGGCGAGGATGCTGTCGCAAACTTCGGTTTGTGGGACCTCGTTGCTGCACTGCGGTGGATTCAGGACAACGTCGAGCATTTTGGCGGCGATCCGAGTCGGGTAACGGTGTTCGGCGAATCCTCCGGTTCCGAAAACATACTCGCACTCATGTTCTCGGGCGATGCCAAAAACCTGTTCCAACGTGCCGCCCTGCACAGTACGGCCGGATATGGCCTCGCAATGCCAACCCTCCAGGACGAACAGCGGCGTGGCGCAGATCTTGTGGCAGCATTGGGCGCGAGTTCGCTACAAGACCTGAAAAAAGCCAGTGCGGCGACCTTGCTGGAGACCTACACGGAACTCACTGCTGATCACTACCACTCGCCCGCGATCGATGGCCAGCTCATCACCGAATCGACGTGGGACAGCATGCGGTCGGAGCGCTGGCCGGAACATGCGGTGATTATCGGTACCAATGCTGACGAGTATCGGGACAAGACCGCAACGGCCGAAAGATATACGTGTCCGTCACAAAGCGTCGCGGCAAGAAGGACGGCGTCCGGCGGGGATGCCTGGATGTACTTTTTTTCCCGGGTGCGCGAGGACGAGGCAAGTGCAGAAATCGGTGCCTATCACGGCGCTGAGTACCCTTACGTTTTCGGCGTACACGATGACTATGTGACTACGTCGGTCATCGACCGTGAGCTTTCGACGCAGATGCAGAAATACTGGATAAACTTCGCGACGAGCGGCGACCCGAACGGCGCAGACCTTCCGGAATGGCCGATGTTTGAACGGCCGGACCCGCTCGTTCAGCAATTTGGCGATGCGATTATTACGATCCCGGCGACAGAGCCTGATATTTGTGCCTCGTTCGAGGCATCGAACTAGTTATCCAGGCTCGCGAACAACACCGATGATTCGCCAGCAAGAAATCCAATGTCATCTGTCCAATGGGCAAAGAGATTCAGGTCCCGCGTCCACTGTCGAGCGGGACCATTTCGATACGGCCCACAGCGTCGACGGCTTCCAGTACATCGTCTCGTTGCCGGAGCATATCGAACCGCAGGTCGAGCAATTCGCCCGGGTCCAGCAAGTTGGTCGCAGAGTTCGGCTTATACCTTAGCCAGAGCTTGTCGAGGTCTTCTCTTTCATCCGCGAAATTCTGCAAAGACATCAGCGCCCCGATACGCTGATCGGGATGTTCCAGTCGCCGGATGAGGTTCTGGGCAGCGCTATCCATTTGGTCAAGGCACAGATAGGCGCGCAACACTACGCCACCAAATTTTCGCTCTTTTTCTATCAGGTAACTGAGGTCATCAAAATAATCTCGCTGAAAGCCGCCCATTGCGTTCGCGCAAATACGGATTTGGTGGATAAGTATGCTGCCGTAGTCGCTCGTATTATCGATATTGACATCGGCAATGGAGCGTAAGGCGTCTCCATGGTTGCCTTTCGCAAACTGGCTGCTCGCGTAGTTGATCCGCTGGCTAACGTTGCCGCCCGCGTCCTTCGGTAGTTGCGATGACTCCAGGTGAATCGCATCAGCCCGCTCATCGAAATCAAGCCTGGCTAACGCGTGTGAGTAGCGCTCGAGCGCCCAGTTCTCATATCGATCTGCGTCAATGAACGCATCCCTGCCGCCGGGTTCTCTGAGACGTTGCGCAATCGGCTCAATTGCATCTAGCGCATCCTGGTAGCGACGTACCAATTCCAGGGCGTCCGAGTACGCGATGTGACCTTCAAGTACTGCAGGATATCTAGCTACCCGGGACGCAATGTCGCCTATCTGTTTATTCGCCGCGGCCTCGAGATCCAGGAATCTCTCCAGATGGTCATCTCGGCGAATTTCGTCGAAGCGGCGATCTACCCGTATTTCAAATATGGAATGCGGATCTGTCAGGTTCTTTATGATCTTTTTCGGGGTGTCCATGTCACCCCGGTCTGCTGCCATTCGGGCGAACTCCACCATGAGCGAATCTGTGCTGCGAAATGGATTTTTTGGGCTGTATTGCGCTCGATAGAGCACTCGCAAGAACCTGAATCGCGAGTCACTATTCAGACTATGCCGCGCCATTTCCCAATAAACGCGCGCCACAAGCTCTACCGACATACTGTCGAGTTCACCGGGTCCGGAATCAGCGATTGCCTGCAAGGTATCTGCGGCTACCGCGGCGTTTCCGGCGCGGTGTGCCGTCCAAAGTAACTGTCGTAGCCGATACCGGGCGTTCTCACCTGGCATTTCGGTCAGCTGCTGCAGGTAGGGGACGGCGACACCAGACATTCCGAGCTCAACAGCACAATAAACGAGGCGATCCAGAACCTCTCGCCGGACCTTATCCGGGAAGCCCTGGAAAGTATCGCCGTCCGCCGCCGATCCAAGGATCGTCACGGCATCTTCGCAGCGTTGCTGCCTGGCCGCGGCAAGGCCTTTCTGAGCCTGCTCGTAGTCTGCCGGCGTGGGTTCTGCCCGCACTTCATCGGCTGTCGCGCTGCCCAGGGCCACCGTTAAACACAGGCAAGCGCAGGCGGCCTTCATTAAAGGTGGGGTGAACACGCTACCGCGTCAGGTTTGCCAGCTGTTCTTCGCTGTAGAGTTGTTCGCAGTTTGAGGAAACCGTGTCGACTTTCGTAATCACACCGTCCATGCCGTAACGAGCTTCAGCTATGCAGGTGTAGTACCGCGTACCGGCACCCATGCCCGGAGCACCTGCGGCCGTGTTATTTGTCTCGCGCCAACGTGCGAGGCCGTCGCGGTTTTCTGACACTTCCACCTTGAGATTGTTCGGCTCTCCCCATCTCGCGATCATCTCGGAGGCCGGAGCGCCAACCCAGGACACAGCAGCCCGATGAAAACCGCTTTCGTCATCATCCGCCTCATAACCCGAGGAGGCACAACCAGCCAGCACCAGCGCCAGCAGAATAGTTTTGTACATCGGCCTGTCTCTTTCTGTTTGTTGTCGTTATTGAGCCGTTAGTTTGCGCGCGACATCCCCTGTTCTTATGCCACCGGACTGGATCACCTTTGCATTGATTCCACGGAAGTTCAATTTCTTGCCCATGCCCGCGTTAACAAACACGACCGCGTCCTTGCCAAAACGTGCGGCGAATTTCCTGCAGCCCGTGTGCGGTGGTTCGGTTACCTCGATAATTGCAGCACCGATCGAAAGCTGCGTGCCTGGCGGCAGGTTGTCGGGACTCAGGTCCATATCCAGGTACAACTGGTCGCCAGCGAGGTGTCGTCTGTCGGGATCGTCAGCAACGAGCGCGACAACACGTGCGTTCATGATGTTGATTTGCATCTCAGGATCAGCCGAACCGTCAGGCGTATGCCGACAACCACGGCTCAGCCAGTTATCGCCGACCAAACCCTGCTCGCGATCCAGCGCACCTTCAGCGACGACTTCACGCTCATCGACGGCCGGTCGGCGTACGATGAGCTCGAGCACACCGTTGTCTTTTGGCGATCGCAGAATGTCATCGAGCCCTTGCTCGAGTTCCTCGGTGCTAAGCTGTTTTGCTGATGTCATTTTCCGAACATCTCCTTTATTGGATACCTGGGCGCCACGCTGCGCTGCGCGCGTCGCTAAGGTCATTGATGACCGGTACGTCGTAGGAACCATCCGCAGCGATGCAGCGAATATCGTGGTTCTGGCCTGCCTCGTCCTGTGCAGATGTGACGAGCAGCGCACTACGGTCAGGCGACCAGGCAGCATAGTAATGTTTGCCAGCGTCGGGCGTCAGCTTGCGGCTGATACCGTCCGCGAGAGACAGCTGGTAGATATCGACAACACCCTCCTCGTCAATGTAGTAATCAACCGTACCCTCCGCCGGGTTGACCGATGCGATGCCAGGGAGCCTGCCCTGTAGCGCCAGTATTGCGGTCTCCTCGCCTGCTTTCAGGTCGAGCGCGTAGATACCTTCCTTACCCGTTTCGTAGCGCGCATAGAACAATGTGGACGACTGCGGGGACCAGGCGATCGCTGATGGTGATACGAATTCGTCAGTCTGGATACGCCCGACGACCGATCCCTGCACGCGCATGACGTAGAGGTTGCCGCCGATCGGCCCCGCGCCAGACCAGGGCACATCCCGCGATGAGTAGTACACAACGTAGTTGCCGTTTGGCGACCAGGAGGGCAACAAATCCTGCTCCTCGTTCTGTGACATGTTCACCGCAACCCCGTTCGGCAAAACCCTGGCATAGATTTCCCGGTTGCCATCCCGCAACGTGTGGAACGCAAGCATGCGCCCATCCTGCGACCAGGTCGCCCAGTGGTCCTGGACATCGTTATCGGTGATTTTGACGATCGACGCTGTTCCGGCCTCATAGAGGTAGATATCGCGGTCGCCATCGGCGGCGGAGGTGAACGCAAAATCCGTCGTTTGCAGCGGTTCGCACACCGCGAGAGCTGCCATATTTAGGGCTGGCATAGCGCTGGAGGGCGCATCACCACTGCCCGTGGCGCACCCGGCGAGCACCGTCAAAATAATGGCAAGCGACTGTATTTGTTGGTTTTTTGTCAAACAGATAACCCCATTTTAAGGGTCCAACAGGCTTGTATCGGCCCCCACAGGGTATATACTGCGCCCAGCTTGAATGTACGCCAACTATTTATGTATCACGTTCAGATGTTCCTTAGATTAGGTCGTCCTGCTTTTCATAAGTAATAGCAACACTTTCAGCGAACTAGCCCGCAAGGGCAAAAACTTACTAGTGTTAAACAGGAGACTCTAATGTCTAAAGTTACCGGAACCGTCAAATGGTTCAATGATTCAAAAGGCTTCGGCTTTATCGAGCAGGAAAATGGACCTGACGTATTCGTCCATTTCAGCGCTATCTCAGGCGACGGCTTCAAGTCACTCGCCGAAGGCCAGAAAGTCGAATTCACCGTCACCGACGGTCAGAAAGGACCTCAGGCTGAAGACGTAATCGCAGTCTAAGTAGTCCGGACGTAAGTCTGAGAAAGGGCGCGCTCTTCGGGGCGCGCCCTTTTTCTTTGTCTCAGCGACACCGACAGAGGACTAACAGGCGCGCAATTTTTCCGTGAGCTGGCGGAGTCTTTGTCGGAAGACTTCGCCTTGCTCCGACCCATAACCCTTTCGCATCTCGGCATCGATCTCGTCGATCGAATCCCGGTAGTGTTTCTTGCAGGTCTGAATCTCTTCGTCATTGCGTCCGCTGACGAAGCTGCGAGTCTGCGTTGACGCAAAGGGCTGCGGATCGCCCGGTTCTTCGGCAAGTATTTCCTGCACCTCACCTTCGCCGTTACAACCACCTATTCCTTCCGTGAAGGACAGCGGCAATGCCTCGCAGTTCGCATCACCAAAAGAGCCGACCCGGCATTTTGCATCGGAGAGCCCTGCGATACGCTCCACCGTCACGTCATCGTTGGTCCGGAACGAGAATACATAGTTGATGACGCCTATGGATGACCTAGAGAGAGCATCCAGGCCTCCATAACGATCGAAAACCTCGTCCGACTTGACGCCCGCCCGCATCAGCCTCGCGGTCGAAACAGCAAAGCGGTTCGAAAAGCTGCAGTCCAGTGCCGCCTCGGCTCGCGCCTCAGTTTGAACCCGCTCGACCTTCTGCTCCGGGCACGGCGTTTGCTGAAACGTAATGCCACCGTCCTCAGCCGTGCATTTGAACACGTCTGCCCGCACTGGGGCGCTCGTGACCAGTAGCCCAGTAGTGACCATTCCGTATATGAAATTACGCATAGCCCGGTAAATTTACACGATGGGAAATAAAGTTGCGATGTACCGCATCACAGTTCGATTGCTGCGTCCGGCTCAGCTAGAATCCCGCCATCTCACTGGAGAACCAAGATGACCAATACCGTTGCTTCCTTTGCCACCGTCGACCCGTTTGACGGCATGACTGGCGAATCACCGGCGCAGGCGCAGAACCTCGTTGGCGGCAAATGGGTTTCGGAGTCGAAGACCCTGACTGTTCCCGATCCGCTCAATGGTGAGCCGTTTATCGAGATGCCCGACACGCAGGACATCGCGCCATTTGTTGCCGGGCTGCGCAGCTGCCCCAAGACCGGCCTGCATAACCCGCTTAAGAACGTCGAGCGCTACATTGAGCTCGGGCGCGTCTGTGCAAGGGCATCTGCATTGCTGGCGGAGCCGGAAGTCGAAGACTACTTCACGAAGCTCATCCAGCGCGTCATGCCGAAGAGCTGGGTGCAATGCAAAACGGAAGTCACCGTCACGCGCACGTTCCTGGAAAACTTCTCGGGTGATGGCGTGCGCTTCCTGGCGCGCGGTTTTTCCAATCCGGGCGATCGAACCGGCCAGCAGTCGAATGGTTTCCGCTGGCCCTTCGGTCCGGTCGTCATCGTCGCACCGTTCAACTTCCCGCTCGAAATTCCCGCATTGCAGGTCATGGGTGCCTTGTTCATGGGCAACCGTCCACTGCTGAAGTCGGCAACAACGGTCGATATCGTGATCGAGCAGTTTCTGCGCCTGCTGATTCACAGTGGCCTGAACCCGAACGATCTTGATTTCATTCACTGCGGTGGCCGTACGATGGGCCGACTCATCGAAGAATCGAAAGACACGATTCGGCTCGTGCAGTTCACTGGCTCCAGCCACGTTGCAGAAGCAACCTCGGTCGCGGTCAATGGCTGCGTTCGCGTCGAAGACGCGGGCTTCGACTGGAAGGTTCTCGGCCCGGACTTCGACGAGTCGTGGGTTGACTACGTTGCCTGGCAATCCGATGAAGACGCCTACAACGCTTCCGGCCAGAAATGCTCGGCGCAAAGTATTCTGTTCGCACACGACAACTGGGCCGATACATTGTTGCCGAAACTCGAGCCGCTAGCGGCACGACGCAATATTGAGAACCTGTCGATAGGCCCTGTACTGACCTGGAACAACGATGCCATCCAGGCCCATATCGATGCCTGCATGGCCGTACCCGGTGCGGAACTCATGTTTGGTGGCAAACCGCTCGAAGGGCACAGCATCCCGGACTGCTACGGTGCGTACGAGGCGACGGCCGTCAAGGTGCCGCTCGCATCGCTTGCCGGCGAGCACTTCGGCCTGCTCACGAGTGAATTGTTTGGTCCGTTCCAGGTCGTCACGACTTACGGCGATGATGACCTGCCTGTCGTGCTCGACATACTTGAACGTATGTCGCACCACCTCACGGCAGCCGTTGTCAGCGCCGACCCGATTTTCCTCAACAGGGTGTTGGGCGCGACCGTTAACGGTACGACCTACGCCGGTAGGCGTGCCCGCACGACTGGCGCGCCGCAGAACCACTGGTTCGGCCCTGCTGGCGACCCGCGCGGCGCCGGTATCGGTACGCCCGAGGCCATTCACGTGACGTGGAGCTGTCATCGCGAGATAATCACGGATCAGGCGGCTCTGGGGGACTGGGACACACCGCCTTCCATCTAAGAATAACCGGCGCTGCATGGCTCTCGACCGGTAGAAGGACCAGCATCATGGAAATCGAACGATTCGTCGAAGACTGTGTGGCCGCGAACCAGGAAACGGAGGCGCAACAAGCCGTCCTCGAAGTGCTTGCCAGTGCCGTTTCAAAACCCGGCGAGGTCCTGGCGGCCGTCGGTGAGCCCTCCAAAGCAGGATTGGATGTGTTTCATGTCTCCGAAACGCTGACTATTTTTGCTGCGAGCTGGACGCCGCAGATGAACCTGATGCCGCACGACCATCTGATGTGGGCCAACATTGGTATTTATACGGGCCGCGAGGACAACATCTTCTGGGAGCGGACTCCGGATGGGATTCGATCCTGTGGGGCAAAAGCGCTATTTGAAAAAGACTCGGCGGCGTTACCTATCGATGCCTTGCACTCGGTGACAAACCCGCTGTTGCGATTCACCGGTGGTATTCATATTTACGGTGGAAATTTCTTTGATACGGCCCGAAGCCTGTGGGATCCGGAAACGCTCGAGGAGAAGCCTTCTGATGGCGCCATTATTCGCGGCATCTTCGATCACGAAAACGAACGCTTAAGTCTCAGCTAGGATAATTTGTGGATACAGGTCGGCTAACTCGATGGCTTACCCTCGGCGCCAATATCGCGGTGCTCGTCGGCATACTTCTTCTTGTAATGGAGCTACAACAGAACCGCGACATGATGCGTGCACAGACCCGACATGAGTTGTCGATGGGCATCGTCGATCTTCTGCAGGTTCCGGCGAGCAATGAGCAGCTCGCCAGCATCCTGTTTCGCGCCACTGCCGGCGAAGAACTGACGCCCAGGGAACTGTTCCAGTTTCGACTCCGCACTAACGCGCTTTTTCGTTACTGGGAAGACGTCCACTACCAGTATCGGATCGGACTCTATGACGAGTCTGAATTCGAAAGACAAAAGAGTGCCTGGCGAGCATCTCTCGCCGGTTCGCCATTTGGGCAGGACTACTGGTGTGAGGTTCGAGAATTGTATTCGCCGGAATTCATGGCCGAGATGGATGGGCTGCTAAGCGGTGACGGATGCTAGTTTTTTTCTAGTTCCCGACCCAGGCTTCGCGTAGTTTCAGATTTCGATGCGAGCTCTATGGATAAGCTTGCCTTAACGCCCTCATTGGCACCGGTGTACCAAACGCATAAGGCCTTGATCCAACATGGCTTTGGGTTCACGATGTTTGATTGCTCGTGACGGTGACCAGCGCGATGAAAGCACACGCACGTGAATACGATGTCGCCGAAATCATCTCGCAATCGCCCTGGTTTCAGGGACTACCGGACAAGGCGCTTGCGCGCCTGGCAGAAGCCGCGCGTGTTCGTTCATACCGCAAGAACAGTTACCTCTACACATCGGGCGAAAAAGGTTCGGAGGTCTACTGCCTGCTCTCGGGCAGGGTGCGACTATCGCTGACCAGCGCGATTGGTCAGGAGTACGCCGTGACCGACTATGATGCCGGGACCTGGCTTGGCGGCGAATTCCTGTCCGGCGACAACCCTGCTCGACTGGATGTACAGATCAACGAGGCCGCTTCAGCGCTGACTTTGCCACGGACCCTGGTGATGGAAATAGCTAATCAGCATCCACAGGTCTTCAAGAACCTGTTCTCCGACTACATGGTCCGTTTCTCCGGCCTCATACTGCTGTTGCAAAGCATGGCCTTCTACCCACTTCGATCCAGACTCGCCTTCTGGTTGATTGAGCTGCTCGAAAAGCACGGGCAAGAAGAGGAAGCGGGTATCTATCTGGACGCACACCTGAGCCAGAATGATCTTGCTCAGCTCAGCCTTGGGTCTCGCCAACGCATAAACAAGATACTGAGCGAATGGCGCGAGCGGGGCATTGTCGAACTCGAGGGCAGCCGTTACCTGATTCGGGATATGAGCGCACTCGTTCAAGAGACAGAGCTTCACGACCGGGACACCTAGGCCAGGATGGTCAAGCGGTAGTCACGCAGGCGACAGACCAGAACGCGCCGCGCGGGTATCCTTGCTGATTCTCCATAAACTCGCCGCCTGCGGCAGGACCTGACAAATGAAGACAATGCTCAAGCTGGGCTACGGCGTTGGTCAGACTTCGTCAGGTATCAAGAACGCCACTTTCGCGATCTTTCTTTTCTTCTATTACAACCAGGTGTTGGGATTGTCCGGAAGCCTGGCCGGCATGGCGTCGCTACTTGCGCTTGTCATTGATGCGATTACCGACCCGATGGTCGGGCAACTGTCCGACCGCCACAAATCTCGCTGGGGCCGCCGCCATCCTTTTATGTTGATCGGCGCTCTACCATTTGGCATCGCTATTTATCTGCTGTTCGCGCCTCCCGCCGGCCTTACTGAAACCGGCCTGTTCGGCTGGATGCTTGGCTTTGCGATCACGGTGCGGATCTTGTTGACGTTTTTCTTCGTGCCACATTTATCGCTCGGCGCAGAAATGGTGCGTGACTATCACGAGCGCACGTCGCTGATCAGCTATCGACTGTTTTTCCAGTTCGCCGGTGGCTTGTTCGTCTCGATGGTCGGCTTTGTAATATTCTTCCCGCCCAGCGAAGGTTTTCCCAACGGCATGCTGAACGCGGCGAGTTACCCGGGATTTGCCATCTTCGCGGGCGCGCTGGCCACAGTGGCGATGTTGTGGTCAATTTTCGCGACCCGATCAACCATTCCGCAGCTTTCCGACCCGGTGCCAAATCCAGATGCGGGGCACCCGCTGTTGGGCTTCATTACCGTTTTTCAGACCTTGCGACAATTCGCGTTCAGGAAGCTGTTTGTTACGACGCTGGTTTTCACATCAATTGTTGGCGTGACACAGACACTCATCATCTATACCGGCACCTACTTGTATGGCTTCGCTCCAGAGCACCTCGCCATCGCCGCGAGCTCGCCTATCATCGGAATTCTGTTTGCCCCCTATGTCGTAACTCGTATGTCGGTGCGTTACGACAAGAAACAGACGTTCATGCTGTGCATGGTGCTCGGGTCGATATTTGGATTCGCCCAGCCCATCGCGTTTTTGTTTGGCTTCTTCGAACCACTGGACATTTCTGAGCGTCTCGGAATCATCTACTTATTGAACGGCATTTCACAAGTCTTTTTTATAGCGCTGTATATCATTGTCGACTCGATGCTTTCCGATACGATTGACCAGCACGAAGTGGACACAGGTCGTCGTGAAGAAGGCCTGTTCTTCGCCGCTGGCTCGTTCGCTCAGAAGGCCAGCTTTGGCTTGGGCGCATTCGTTGCGGGTATCGGCCTCGACGTCATCCGCTTTCCGCAGGGTGCCAGCCCTGCCGACGTGCCGATGGAAGCATTAACCGGCCTTGCAGTGTTCGCAGGGCCTGTCTCAATGGTTATCCTGCTATCGAGCCTCTTTATGATTCGTGCCTACCCGCTCGACCAGAAAGAGCATGCTCGTATCACGCAAGCCATTCACGACATGAAAGCTGAAGGTGCCGGGTAGCCAGCTTTTACGCGGCGTTGGTTCTTTCGTCCGTTCTTACATGCTGAGTAATAAGCCGAGCCAGGCGCTCAGTCAGGGCCAACGGCAAAACATGGCCCATCCCCTCGACAATGGCGGTCCGAGCCCCGGGAATAGCCCGCGCGGTGTCCAGGCCACATTCAACCGGGATTAAAGGATCTGCGTCGCCATGAATAACCAATGTGGGAATGTCGATCTTCCCGAGCTCAGCTGTGCGAGACGGCGCCGCGAGTATTGCAAGCGTCTGGCGTGCAACACCGGCCGCCGTCATGCCGCGCTCGAAATTGCGCCGCAGAAATTCAGCCAGATCCTCATCCGACAGGCGATAGTGCGATCCTCCGAGCAGACGCCACAGTTTCCACTGAAACTCGAGTCCTGCTTCGACTGTGGCCGTTTTCGGTCCACGAATGATATGACGATTCACTTCCTTGGTGGGGCCGGGAAGTTTGCGCGCACTTGTCGTGGACATGATCGATGTCAACGTCTTTACACGCCGCGGCTCATGGATTGCCAGCAGTTGTGAAATCATACCGCCCATCGACACTCCGACCAGGTGAGCCGACTCGATGTGCAGTGCATCCATCAGCCCTTCGACGTCACGCATCATGTCGGTTAGCTGGTAGGGGGCCTTTACCCGCATGTGGAATTTTCGCCGCAGAATCTGCACCAGCATGTTGGGTACATTTAAATGGTGCAGCAACTCCGAGCGGCCGATATCGCGATTGTCGAAAACAATGACGCGAAACCCCTCGGCAACCAGCGCATCGATCAGGGCGGGCGGCCAGCCCGTTAGTGGCATACCCAGCCCCTGCACCATGAGCAAAACCGGGCCCACGGCACTGCCATACTCCTCGTATGCGATCTGCAGTTCGTTGCTTTGTACAGTGGGCATTGTAAAGACTCCTGGGCGGCTCCCGATTGCCGCCGTCAAATACTATGCCTGGACTGGCTGCGTAGTTGTCTCCCCCGTGACAAGCAGATGTCCCCGGTGTGACAGACAGCCGTGCCGCGGACACGTAGATTGGACACGATTCCGCACCATGGCATCTGACAAGGAGACGCCAACATGACTGATATAACGCCCGACAAGGTCAATGATCTGCTCGAGTCGGCAATCAATAACAGCTCAGAAGCCTGGGTTGCCCAAAGCAAATATTTTGACGACCTCGTCAAACGTAATGTCGCCTCGTTCACAACCTTGTCCGATGCCAGGATCGAAAGCTTGAAGGAGATCGGTGAATCGCAGAACTTCAATCAGGCCTTTGAAGCGAACATCGCTTACGAACAATCCGTACGTGCGGAACTGGAGAAAATGCACGAAGAAAATACGCGGGCCTGGGATGACTTGCAGGTCGAGCTGTCGGCGATCTATATTGCGGCTGATAGCGACGAGGAAGCGCCACCTGAGTAGCGGGCCAATGAATCTCCGCATGATTAAGATCGCAACTCTGTTCATCGCAGTTGGCACGATTGCGGCGACTGAAACCGGTTTCGCTCAGGCTGGATCGACTACAGCGAGTGAGCAACGCATCGCACTGTGGGGCTCGTCGGTTGCCAATGGTAGCGGAGATGAGTCACAGCTAGGCGGGTATGCTGGCCACCTGCAGAGATTACTGGCAGAACGCGGCTGGGAACTGATCAATCAATCCAAAGGTGGCGACAACACGGTCACGATTGAGGCGCGCTTTGAACCGGGCGTGACCCCGGAGGAGAACACCCGATATTTGACCAGCGTCGATCCTGACTACGTCATCATCGGCCTCTCACTTGGCAACGAGGGCATCGCCCAGTGTCAGCTTGGTCAGTCAAACGGGTGCACCAACTCCCTGGCTGAGGCGGACGCCGTTTTCGATCAGTTCGCAAGCGGACTGCAACGCCTGATCGCCCGGGCACGGGCAGCCGGAATTGCACCGGTTGTTGCGCTTCCGTATGCACGAAGCGACTTCTGGGAACGCGAATATGGCCTGACACGCCGAATGAACCTGCTGATCAATTCCTGGGACGTTCCAAGCGTCAACACGCTCGGCGCGGTCGACGATGGCCAGGGACGCTGGGCGCGTGGACTTTGGGGCGACCCGTACCACCCCAATGCCGCCGGGCACGAGGAAATCGCTTACGCTTTTGTGCCGTCACTGTTCGCTGCACTACAAGCGGACAAGCCGACCCCGCAACGATCCCGTGCCGGTGGATTCGCACACTTGCGCGCAGACAGTCTGGATGCGATGTCGTACGACGTCGATGACACGATGCGTTCTTTCGCACTGACGTTCAGAGTACGACCCGCCAAAGACGGTCCTGTAGCCGAGATACGAGGACGGCTGCTCGACAGCGAATTCTCTATCGTACGGCGCTCCTACGGAGCATTCGAATGGGACACGGAGTCAATCAAGCTGACTCCGGCCGAAGGCTTTGCAGCGTCTTTGAGCGTGTCTGATGGTCGGATCGCTTACTACTCGCCCGGCGGCGATTCCATATCCACGTCGATTGCGGAGCCGGGCGCCTGGCATGATGTGACACTGACGCATTACGCGGGGCGTGGCGAGACCCTGTTGTATGTCGATGGAGAGCATGCTGGCTCGGTTGCAGAGCGCCTGCAGCCCGGAACGTTCCGGCTGGGCGGTACAGTCAACACCGACTATCAGGACTGGATGATTCACCGCGGCGGGCTGACAAGCGACGAAGTCCGTGTTCTGCACAGCAACAAGTTGTTGCAGGCCAGCCTCGAAATCTACGTGCCACTAAATGGTGAGAATCCGACTGCGAATTACGCACAGAGCCTGTCTGCTATTCGTGTTGACCGAACAGTCGTTAAGTTCCGGACCGATTAGCCGCAAGTCGTCTCAGGTTTTCTTCATGGTCTGCACGGTTCAGTTGATACCTGGAAATCACGGCCATCATCAGCATCCAGATAATCAATATGGTCGGCACGTAATAGGCGCCCAGGCGCCAGACGACCTCGTCACTGACCTGATCAACCCCGGCACCGGCTGGAAACTTCGCCAGGTACAGGACGAGCGACGCGAGCATGAGCCCAAAGCCCTGCACGCTTTTCCTGATGAACGTTATCGATGAAAAGAAAACACCTTCTGAGCGCCGACCGGTTTTCAGCTCACTTTGCTCGACGAGGTCCGCCATCATCGAGGTGTACAGAATCTGAAAGCAGATAATCAGCCCGAGGTCGATTACTCCCGCTGTGAATACGAACCAGAAGACGAACGGCGTGCCATTTTCCGGTAACACGTCGAAGAGGCGCAATAGGATGGGCAACGGCGCACCAAGAAAGGCAATGATGCCAACAATCATTGCGCCAGCCTTCTTGCCGATGCGGCGTGTGACGATTGGCGCAAGTATGAAACCGATAATCGCGGCAATGAATACACCCATGGTGATGAGTCCAGTCTCGATTGACGTGAATTCCCAAAAATAGGTGTAGAAGTAGAACGCCAGGGACGCGGCCAGTCCGGTCGCGAGCGCGCCGAGCAGTGCGGCAAGGAATAGGGCAAGGAAAGAACGGTTGGACAGCGTTTCGAGAATCTCGCGAAATACGATCGCCACCGTGATGCGCCGGGGTGGCGGCGGTTGTTTCAGGTACGGGATACGCGAACGTGTACCAACTACGGAAACAAGAATAGCTGTGAGAATAAGCACCGACGCAACAACGCCCATGATCTCATAGCTCTCGCGGTTGAAGCGGCCGTCGGCGATTGTCTCCGTTGCCATCACCGGGAAGAGAAAAAAGAACATCAGCACGGTTACCGCGTTGCCACCCGTCCAGCCGAAATAGGACCGGTAGCTGATCAGCGAACTGCGCTCCACGTAGTCTTCACTGAGTTCTGACACCAGCGCGGCACTGGGCGTTTCGTAGAAGGTCATGGCCGTACGAATGACCACAGCTAACCCCAGCAAGTACCAGAATATTCCGCCCTGGGACAAACCGTCAGGAGGATTCCAAAGCAGGAAGTAGCTCAGGGCAACCGGTAATGCCGCGAACAGCATGAAGGGGTGTCGCCTGCCCCAACGAGAGTGCAGGTTGTCCGACCAGTAGCCAACTATGGGATCGCTGATAGCATCGATGATTAACGCAACGATGATGGCAACACCTACAAGGCGCGCGTCGAGGCCGATGACCTGACTGTAGAACAACAAGAGGAAGTAGTCGAAACCACCATTGTTGACGCCGTAGGCAATGGAGCCAAAGCCGTAAGATGCCTTCGTGCCTAAAGAAAGCGGCGGTGTGCTATCGCTGGTTTTTTCGGGGGTGCTCACAGAAAACGGGGCGTGGCGACCGGGGAGGTCGCCACGCCCACTCTCAGCCTAGAAGCGATAGTCAAACTGTGCGGCGATCGTGCGGGGGGGGTGCAGATAACCGTAGTACGCAGGCGCCAGAAAGTTAGATCCTGACAGCGGTACTTCACTACTAAACTCGATAACATCTTCGTCGGTCAGGTTCTTGCCGAGAATCGCGAAAGTCCACTTCTCGCCTTCCAGTGCCAGGCGCGCATTGACCTTCGTGTACGCGTCCTGCAGCGTACCAATTTCCTTGGATGAATTTGTGTGGTACTCGTCTGAGTAAATGACGTCGGCAGTCGCTCGAAAATACAAGCTGCTACCGATCGGAGTATAGAAATCGGCAATAAGGTTGCCGGACCACTCAGGCGTATTACCCGCCGAAAGGCCGGTGCGATCACATATAGATTCACCGGTGAGAATACGGTGCATGGAATTGCATGTAGCATCTTCATACTTGGTCCACTCGGTATCCGTCCAGGCGAATGAGCCTGAGAGAGTCAACGCATCTGTTGCGCGCCAGCGGCCATCAAATTCAACACCTTGCGCGGTGAACTCCGCTGCGTTGCCAACCACAAATCCCGCGACACCATCGAACGTGCTGACCTGAAGGTCTTCATAGTCCGAATGGAACAGTGCGATATTGGTTTCTGCCTTGCCACCGGCAAAACGACTCTTCCAACCGAGCTCAAAGCCGGTCACCGTCTCGTCTTCGTACTCAAGGTTTGCTTCTCGGCCAGCTCTGGCGTCAAATCCACCGGCTTTAAAGCCGGTTGAACCCGAAACATAAATCATGCTGCTATCGCCGACGTCGAATTCGGCCGTCAGTGACGGAGTAAACGCGTCTTCACTACGCTGCCCGATCGCATCATGAGTACTATAGGCTCCGAGAGCCGGGACGCCATCGCAGCCAGGCAGCGGAACGAAGGCTGAGAGTTCGCCCAGCGACTGGTAATCGACGTCAAATCCGCAGGATGCAAAGATAGCCTGGTTGATGTCGAATGCGCCGGTTGCCGTGCTGATGATGTCGACGAAACGACGGCCCTTCTTGTCTTCGTATGTGTATCGACCACCCAGCCTGATACGTGTTGCATCCGAGACATTCCAGGTGATCTGGCCGAAAGCTGCATATGTTGTGCTCTTGCCCGTGTATTTTCGCGTGCTGTCGAGGTTGCCTACCGCTTCGAAACCGGGGGATATACCCGACACTCCGAGCAACACCGGCATGTTCATGTCATCGAGTAGCGTGCTTTCGTCGGCCGCAAGGTTCCAGGCCTGCAGGTAAAAACCACCGATCCAGTCGATCGTTCCGCCGAGGTCCGACGTAAAGCGAATCTCCTGGCTGATCTGGTCGAACTCTTCCCGGGTCAGGATGCTGCTGATATCGACACCGGACAGTCCACCACCGGCAAGCCTGTCTTCCCGGTAATCGATGTATCCGGTAACGGACGTAAACGTAAAACCGTCGTATTCCTGATTGATCGTCAACGCGAGATTGTTGATGTCGAGGTCCTGGTAACCGTCGAATGCCGAACGGCGAATCCGGTCCTGCCCTATCGTGTCAGTGCCAACGTCGACAGGCGGTAATCCGAATCCGCCGATGGCCGCGTTATAGCCGGCCTGAATTGCGGCGACCTGCGAAAAATAGTCGAGCCCGCCGAACGGGTTTGCTGCCGATGCCGGGAACGGGTTCGCGTAACCAAAAAGCAACTGATGGCTCTGCCCAACGCTGTCCACTGTGTCGTGCTCGAACTTGAGGACCAGGTCACCGTCATCGCCGATGTCCATTGCCAGGGTGCCACGAATGGCGAGTTCTTCGCGCTGCTCCTCATCCCTGATCTTCTCCTGATCATTGCCAGTCTCGTTGCTGTACTTCTCCAAGTAACCGCCGTAATCCGCATAGCGCACGGCGAGGCGACCACGCAGGCTGTCAGAAATCGGGCCCGACAGGACGACATTGGCCAGCGTGTCTCCGAAGTCCGGTTCGTAACGGAGGGAGAAATTGCCTTCGAATTCGTCGGTCGGCCGGGCCGAAACCATCGAAATCGCGCCGGCAATAGCGTTCTTGCCAAACAAGACGTTCTGCGGCCCGCGCAAGACTTCAACGCGCTCCAGGTCCATGAACGGCATGCGCGCCAGCGGTGCACGACTCAGTGAAATGTCGTCCATGTACGTGACGACAGATTGTTCGAACGACGGATTGGAACCCGTTGCGATACCGCGGATTCGAAGGATTGCAGATGCGCCCGATTCACCCTTGCTAAAATTGGGCACATACGGTGCGAGGTCATCAAGGTTATCGATTCCAGCCTCAACGAGGCGATCACCACTAATTACCGCAACCGAGATCGGCACGTCCTGCAGGGTTTGCTGGCGTTTTTGTGCTGAGACCACGATTTCTTCGAAAATGGCCGTATCGTCCTGCGCATATGCGCCGGCGGCCGAGAACGTAATCGCACTTGCGAGCAACAACCCGGCAAAGTGCCTGACAGTGTGATTCATGATTACTCCCCCTGGGAGAATTAATACTGAACAACGGGCGCTCACAATGAGGAGACCCTTATTTTTGCCGAGTCTAGCAAGCAGCCCGGGCGTTCCTTGTCACGCCGGTGACACCTGCTTGTTCGGCACTAGTTGTTGATCGTGCTTCTGCGCTACGAATGCAGATGATTGACAGTCGTGCCACCGTCGACCGGAATGACGGCGGCGTTCACGTAGGCGCCGGCGCGCGAACTGAGATAGATAACAAGCCCGGCAATGTCTTCCGGTTCGCCGACACGACCCAACAGGCTGTTGCTTGCGAGCTTGTCGCCAAAGTGCTCGAAAATCCCCGCGGTCATCTTGCTGTGAAAGAACCCGGGGGCAATTGCGTTGACAGTAATATGACGTGACCCCAGTTCCACTGCCAGGTGACGGGTCAAATGGTGAACGGCGGCTTTGCTGGCGGTGTATGCGTAAGTGCCAATGCCATGCACTCGTGGGATGTGAAGCCCGTCGATCGATCCAATGTTAATCACTCGTGCGGGATCCGCCTTGCATCCCGCCTTCTCGAGTAATGGTGTGAAGTCCCTGGTCAAAGCAAAAACCGTGGTGACATTGAGCTCCAGCACTTTGTCGAATGCGTCGGTCGAGTGGTCTTCGAAGCGATCGCCCCAGGCCGTGCCGGCATTGTTGATCAGGATGTCGAGCTTGCCGTTGGCATCACTGATTCTTGAAACCAGCTCCTGCCGTGCAGTCGCGTCATTAATATCGGCCGGGAGCGACTCGCATAAGCCGTATTGACTCAATTCGTCGGCAGCCTGCTGGCAATCCTCCACCGTTCGCGCCGTGATAAAGACCTTTGCACCCGCCTGTAACAAGCCCTGCGCCATCATGTAGCCGATACCGCGTGAGCCACCGGTCACCAGTGCGACCTTGTCCTCGAGATTGAACAGCTCGTGAATGTCGAGGCTAGGTCCTGACACTTGACGCCTCCCCAGACTGGGACAGGTATCGTTCGACGATCTCCGATTCGGCAGGCAACAGCGTATTCGCATCGCTGGCCAATAACTGCAGAAATGCGGCGGATCCCATTTCCTCGAGCAACGCGAATGGACCCATATCGAGGGTCATCCCGACGGTCCATGCCCGGTCTATTTCCTCGGGGCTCGCAATATCGTTCGCTGCGAGCAAGATGGCATTGCTGATGAGCGTCGTCGTCATCGCGAAATGCGGGATCGACGCATCGCCCTCGTTATCCAGAAATCCTGCCTGTTCGAACGGCGGGTCCGGATAACAGTAGAAGCCCTTGCCACTCTTCGAGCCAAACTCGCCCCTGTCCAGGTATGACTCGAGTAACGCCGTGACCTTGGGTATCAAAGCATCTACGCGCGGATCGGATTCGCGATGTTGCCAGCCGTCGTAGACGACGTTGAGTCCAAACAGATCCATCATGCCGAACGGACCCATAGGTGCCCGGCGGTGTTTCATCCAGGCTGCATCAACCTCTTCCTTGCTTGCGATGCCTTCCACAACAAGTATCAGTGCGATCGTCAGTACGGACCCCAACAGGGCATTCAGTACGTAGCCCCTGTTTTCCTTGTGCAGCACGAGCGGTACGCAGTTCAGACTAAGGACATAGCGCTGCAGCACGTCGACGGTAGACTCACTCGTACGCGGGCCACCAACGATATCTATGAGCGGAGATCCATAATGCGAATGTAGCGCAGCGAATCGATCGCCTCGTTCGACAACATCGTCAATATCTGAAACCAGAAATCCCGACGTATTCGTCGTCAGAATCGTCTTCGCCGGACACAGTTTGTCGAGTTCGGCATGCACCTCACGTTTGATGCGCAGATCCTCGACGACGGACTCGCTGACCAGGTCAGCATCTTCGACAGCAACGTTCAGATCCTGTTCGCAGGATATGCGAGCCGCACTTGCTACGAGTTCTTCGACAGAGCAGTAGCCGCTGCCGACGAGGAATGCCCCCATTTCCTCATGTTTGTCTGCCACCTGCGCGAGGCTCTCTTTCGACACGTCGTAAATGACGACGTCGTAACCCGAGACGGCCGCAACCAGCGAGTTGGCGCAGCCCATAGTGCCCGCGCCTACGTAGCAAACCGTTTTGATTTCGTCGATGGTCATCGCAGCACACGTGACAGATGGTCCGGCACCAACAGGTTGCTGCTACCCTGGAATATCAGTGCCGGGCGATACTCCAGGATCGGCAGGTCCGCCAACGCATTAACGATATGGAACTGGGTCGGGTTCTGCTGCCAGGTAAGGTGTTGCCAGTCGATGCTTCCCTCTCCTGACCAGGCCTCGGTGATATGGTTTTCCTGCGGAAACAGGGTCGGTTCACTGATGGCAGCACCCAGCGCCCCAACCTTAGGCAGGTAACGCCAGCCCATTGGGTTGTTCTTGTCTTTTCCGGCATCAAGGTACGCGGCAATCTGCTCCGGCGTTACCGCAACCGGATTGGCGATTTGCATGTCCACGATTTTGTTGCCGAAGTGGCTCGCAGAGCATCGCCAGGCGTCATCCGCAACGTCATGATCGGGAATGTCAGCGAATATCTTCGGGATGCCCGTCATCTCGCGACCTGAAAGAATCGGATCTGCGAGGTTTTCCCAAACAACCAGGGTAAACCGCCCCTCGAGTTGATCAACTTCGCCCTTGAACACGGCAGCGGCATCTACTGCAATCATGTTGTAACCCCGACCCGCCAGCCAGTCGACTTTTCGGTTCCTGACATACATGACGGTCACGATGGCTTCTTCGGCGACCTCGAACGGCTTTGGCAGGTGCGCCGCCAGCCTGTCGCGATCCGTCAGGAAGGAAACCGACATCGCCAACTGGTCGTGGTACCAGAGCGAAGGAACGCCATCGAACGGTGGCATCGCAAAGTGAGCCGGCATCGCGTAACGGCCGTTTGGATCAAATTCAAACACGGTTAGTCCTCCTGATTAGCGAGTGATCTACAGCCCCAGGCGCTCGATCGTGTCGCTGCGAATCTGCTTCTTGAAGATCTTGCCGGATGCAATGCGTGGAAGATTGTCCGACCGGATTTCGATATGTACGGGAATCTTGAACGCCGCGAGGCGATCGCCGAGAAACTCTTTCACTTGTTGGGCATCGAGATCGCAGTCCGCCCGCACGGAAACAGCGGCACCGACGATTTCACCGAGACGTTCATCTGGAACCGAAAATACGGCCGCTTCAGTGATATCCGGGTGGGAATAAATTGCTTCTTCGACTTCGGTGCAGCTGATGTTCTCGCCGCCGCGAATGATGATCTCCTTGATGCGGTCCACGATATAGACGAAGCCTTCTTCGTCCTGATAGCCGACGTCACCCGTGTGGAACCAGCCATTCTTGAATGACGCTTCGGTCGCTGCGGGTTGATTGATATAACCGCTGACGATGGCTGGGGACCTAAGGCAGATTTCGCCGCGTTGGCCCTGTTCGACCTCATTGCCGTTTTCGTCGACGAGTCGCAGGTCGACAAGCGGTGGTGTCGCCTGGCCCACCGAACCGGGCCGATCTACGTAATCATCATCGCCGATGATGCAGCCAACGGCGTTGGTCTCGGTGAGCCCGTAACCAGCCGACGGCTTCGCACCCGGGAAACGCTCGATCAGCGTCCCGACCTGGTCAGCCGGCCTTGCGGCGCCACCCGAAGATATTTCCAGCAAGCTCGACAGGTCGAACTCACCGCGGCGTGGGTGGTTCATCAGTTCCATGGACATGGTGGGAACGCCGTTGAAGTGTGTGATCTTCTCCGCCTCGATGACCTCGAGTGCAGCGTCGATGTCCCACTTGTACATCATGACGATCTTGCGGCCGATACCGAGTGAGAGAAGGAACAGGCTATTGAGGCCGGTCACATGAAACAGCGGTACCGTGAGAAGAATCGCCGGTTGCTCTTCGGGTTCCTGACCCATCGTGCCGGATGCAATCGCCACAGCCGTGCCGACAGCCAACCATGTGCCGAGTGCTGAAAGGACGTTGCGCTGCGTAGACAGGACTCCCCGGGGTCGGCCAGTGCTACCGGATGTGTAAAGAATGACCGCCGGGTCCTGCGGTTCGATCAGGATCTCCGGCAGTACGGCTTCGCCCGTGAGGAGCGGCTCAAGACGATCAACATCGTCGGGCAGCGTTTTGCCTTCGTTCTCTACACCGATCACGGTGAGCGTCGAATCCTGCAAATGGGCTACCAACCTCTGGTAGCGGGCCGCGTCGAGGATGATGTGCTTTGCTTCGCAGTCCTTCAGACCGTAAGCGAGTTCATCGCCTTGCCACCAGGAATTCATTGGAACAGCGACGGCGCCGATCGACGTAATCGCCATGAAGCTGATACACCACTCGGGCGAGTTGCGCATTGCGATCGCGACCCGATCGCCCTTGGCAACACCATATTGCCCGGCCAGGGCGGCACCCAGACTCGCGACCTGCTTCGCTACCTCCGTGAATGACAAGCGCCGATCCCGATCGACCAGGCACTCCTTGTCGCCATGAGTTGCGGTAAAAGCAAAGTAGTCACGCAGGTTGCCTGGTAATCCGCCAAAGACCTTTTGTGGAACGCCGTCGACTTCCTGCTCGAGTATCGGAAACGGACCTTCCGGGCCCGTGATACCGTCGATCGCAGCGAAAATCTCGGGATAACGCATGACTCAGTACCCTCCGAGTTCTGCGAAACGATCGGCGTGGTAATAGTAGTCGCCATACTCCTGGCTCGCAGCGGCCGAGCGCTTCATGAAGAACCCGATATCGAACTCGTCGGTCATGCCAATGCCGGCGTGCATTTGAACGGCTTCGTTGACCGCAAGCTTCGATGTCCTGGCAACCTTCGCCTTGGCCATGCTGGCCAGCCGCGACCGGTCGGGACTGTCCTGATCGATGGCCTGCAGCGCCTTGAGCACACACGACTTGCAGAGCTCGAGCTCGCAAAACAATTGCGCTGCGCGATGCTGCAATGCCTGGAAACTGGCAACGGGAACACCAAACTGCTTACGTTCCTTGAGATAGCCGAGCGTGCGCTCAAACGACTCCTGCGCGATGCCGAGCAGTTCCGCGGCCGACAGTACAGCTCCAATATCGAGCGCGCGTTCCAATGCCGGCCAGGCCGCACCGGATTCGCCGAGCACGGCTTCGGCAGCGACTCGCACCGAGTCGAAGCTCAGGCTGGCGACAAGACGATTGTCGGCATTGAATGTTGTATCAATACTCAGGCCTTCAGCATCGCGATCGATGAGAAACAACCCAAGGCCGTCCTGGTTTCCGCTATCGCCCGCGGTGCGCGCGACTACGACAAAGGTATTTGCGATACCACCATCGACCACGTGCTTCTTACTACCGTTGAGGACGAACGCGTCGCTGTCTGCGGCGGCTGTCATTGCAATACCGCTCGGATCGAGTCTGTCACTTTCATTCAACGCGAGCGTGAAAATCGTTTCGCCACTCGCTACTGCGGGTAACAGCGTTTCTTTTTGTGTATTGCTGCCGACGGCTTCAAGCAGCGATGCACAAACAAATGATGACGACAGGAGCGGTGACGCTGCCAGCGTACGACCGCATTCCTCGATGACGAGTCCGGCGCCAACGTAGCCGAATTCCAGCCCGCCAAAATCTTCGGAGATCGCAATACCCGTCCAGCCCATTTCAGCCATTCCTGACCACAGTTCGGGCGACCACTCTGCACCGCTGTCTCGCAATTCCCGCAGTGCACTGACTGGCGAACTTTCCTGGATAAATGTTTTCGCGGAGTCGCGCAGCATTTGCTGCTCTTCGTTTAGTACCAAGGCCATCTTGGGCTCCCTAAAGTGTTCCGTTACCTAGCCCGGCATGCCGAGAATTCGTTTGGCGATAATGTTCAGCTGGATTTCCGAACTGCCGCCCTCGATCGAGTTGCCTTTGCTGCGCAACCAGCGCTGAACCTGCTTCGCCTTTTCTTCAGAGCCCCAGGCCAGTGCTTCGCCGCCACCGATCGACATGAGCAACTCGTTACGCGCTTTGTTGAGTTCGGTGCCATACAGTTTTATTAATGAGGACGCCGCACCCGTACCCTGGCCGGCCTTGGCCTCGTCGACAACGCGCTCTATCGTCAGTGCGAACGCCATTTCATCGATCTCGAAGTCGGCAATGTCAGCACGTATGCCGCCGTCGGTAAGGCGACCGTCTTTCGTGCCGATGGCCTGTGCGGCCGACTGTCCAAGTGTTTTGTTGCCTGCACGGGACAAGCCGAAACCACCAATCATTTCGCGTTCGTGTGTCAGCAGGTACTTGGCAATATCCCAACCCTTGTTGAGTTCGCCCACCAGGTTTTCCTTCGGTACCTTGACGTTCTCGCAAACGGTTTCACAAAATGGCGAGTTGCCGCTGATCAGCTTGATCAGGTTTGTCGAAACACCGGGCGATTCCATATCAAACAGCAGGAAGCTGATGCCCTGGTGTTTGGGCGCGTCGAAATCGGTTCTTACAAGACAGAAAATCCAGTCGGATTGGTCGGCGTAGGAGGTCCAGGTTTTGGAACCGGTGACCAGATAGTGATCGCCTTTGTCTTCTGCACGCATTTGCAGGCTCGCAAGGTCAGAACCGGCATTGGGCTCGCTGTAGCCCTGGCACCAGCGAATCTCTCCGCGAATGATTTCGGGTATGAAGCGTTGCTTTTGCTCTTCGCTCGCAAATTTGAGCAAAGCGGGTCCCAGCATGTCGATACCGAAGCTGTCCAACGGGCGGCGGGCCAGGATGCGCGCCATCTCCTGCTTCAGAACCTTCGCTTCTTCTCTCGACAGACCACCGCCGCCATATTCTTTGGGCCATTGCGGCGCCGTCCAGCCCTTTGCGGCCATGCGTTCGAGCCACAGTCGCTGCTCTTCGTTTTCGAAGACCCAGTTGCGGCCTCCCCAGCACTGGTCTTTGTCTGACTTGATCGGTACACGCATCGAAGCCGGACAGTTCTCGTCGAGCCACGCGCGGGTCTGTTCGCGAAATTCTTCCAGGTTTGCCACGTCGGTGCCTCCAGGGCGCATTTAGAGAATCGGACTGCAATCCTCTAACTATGCGCGAACGAGGCGTTTCAGGGTGTCACACCGGCGACAATTTCAGGGCTTGATGCGACCGCCGATGAACTTGCGAAACTTGTCGCCATAGGGTGGCCGAATGAGCGCGAATAGATCCGCACTGGCTTGCGTGTACACCGCTTTCTTGTGACTGAACTCGTTAAAGCCTTCCTCGCCATGGTAGGCGCCCATTCCGGACGGACCGACGCCGCCGAATGGCAGGTCCTCCTGTGCGACGTGAAAAAACACGTCGTTTATGGTTACGCCGCCCGACGTCGTATTGTCGAGGACGTAGTCGCGCTCAGTGGTGTCGCTGCCGAAGTAATACAGGCCGAGTGGTCGCGGATTCTTATTTATATAGGCGACGGTCTCTTGCACGTTGTTGTACGTTCTCACGGGCAAAATCGGACCGAAGATTTCGTCCTGCATGACGAGCATGTCATCATTTGCGTTGACGACGATATGCGGCGCCATCTTGTGGTGGGGTTGCTGTGAGAAATCCTCATCGCCGGGATTCAGCGCGATAACGTCGGCACCTTTCTCCCGCGCGTCCTCGAGGTAGGTATTGAGCCGATCCAGGTGGCGCTGGTTGACGACGGACGTGTAATCGTCGTTGTCGCGGAGGCCATCCGGAAACATGGCAGTCACCGCGCTTTTTGCGGCCTCGACGAACTCGGACTCCTTACCCTCCGGCAAAAAGACATAGTCAGGCGCCAGGCAAATCTGACCGGCGTTTAATGTTTTCCCCGACATGATGCGTAATGCGGCCTTCGGTATATCGGCCGACTTACCAATGAACACAGGCGATTTGCCACCGAGTTCAAGTGTTACAGGAACAAGATTTTCGGCAGCAGCACGCATGACATGGTGTGCGATCGAGGTCGCGCCGGTAAATAGCATGTGGTCGAAAGGCAGGCTCGTGAATTCCGCTCCCACATCTGCCCCGCCGATGACAACAGCTACTTCGTCTTCCTCGTAGTACTTCGCGATCAGCTCTGACATCAGGGCCGATGTCTGTTCGGTAAACTCGGATGGCTTGATCATGGCTCGGTTGCCTGCTGCCAGAACGCCGGCCAGCGGCGCAAATGTCAGATTCACCGGAAAATTCCATGGGCTGATGATGCCGACCACGCCTTTGGGCTGGTAATGCACAGCTGCCCTCGCGCCGAACAAGCCCAGCGGAAACATCGTCGCGCGTTTTTCAGGACGCATCCAGGAGCGCACATTTTTCTTTGCGTATTTAAGAGTGTCTATTGAGCCGCTAATGTCCGAAAACCGGGATTGGTCTGTCGAGCGGTGCCCGAAGTCGGCACTCATGGCGGCGCACAATGCGTCACTATGCGTGCAAAGCAGGTCGATCGACTTGTCGAGCCGCTCGATTCTGATTTCCGCCGAAGGCAGGCCGTCGCGAGCGCAATCCGCCCTCTGTTTCTCGAGTAGTCTCCTCACTTCTTGCTCTCCATTTCGTCGTTTGGTGCGTCGTTGTCTGGTTCGTCGCTCGGTTCGTCGCCATTTGCGGCATCTGTTGGTGCCTCATCAGATTGCGCCGTGGCGGCTGGCGGCGCCTGGCCCGCAAACGCCTGGTACTGCTCGATCATACTTTTGATGGCCTGTTCTGGTGTCAGGTATGGCTGTGTGAACGCCTTCGCCAGGTGCTCCCTTACCTGGTCCTGCGAAGCCAGCGACTGCAGTATTTGCTGTTCGAGGTATGGCCCCATCATCGCGACGATCTTGTCGCCGTAGAAACGAATCAACTCTTCGAGTACACGGTTGGTCAACAGGGACGCGTGGCCCTCCTGCTCCATCTCCGTGATGATCTGCATCAGCACGCTGCGGGTCAGGTCTTCACCGGATTTGGAATGCACAACCTGGACAGACTCCCGGTCGATAATCATCTGCCGGATCTCTGCGAGGGCCACGAACTGACTCGTCTGTGTGTCATAGATGCGCCGATTCGGGTACTTCTTGAGTACTCTCACAATTTTGCTCCTGCCGTATCCGGCATCTGGTCCTCCGCAATGCAACAAAAATAGGGTGCACTGCGGAAGAAAATAGTGAATAAGTTCATAACTTGTTGTTTTCACTGCTTATCAATAATTTGCAATTGCAAAAAAATGCTTGACTTACGTCGATTTCTTGCTATATTAACCGTAATTCTTTTGCAACGCAAAAAACAGGAGCGTAGCCATGACACAAGTAACACCCGAGAGCATTAAGGAATTCTTCGAGCAGGCAGCCAGCGCCTATAACGACGCCTGGAAAGCCCAGGCCAGCTATTACGACGGCCTCGTTCGCCGCAATACCAAAGCAATGACCGATCTGGCGGATGCCCGTGTCGCGAGCTTCAATGAAATGCGCGAGTCACAGACATTTAACCAGGCTTTCGAAGCCAACCTCGCATTTGAAGAGAAGGTCCGCGAGGGACTGGTCGCCTTGCAGGAAGAGAACACCAAGTCCTGGGAGACGCTGGTTGAAGAGCTGAAAGGCATTTACACGCCGGCAACGGAAGCTACCAAGGCACCCGCTGCGAAAGCCAAAGCACCTGCCAAGAAAGCTGCCTGAACTTGACCTAAACTTGACGGGTCCGCATGACTGCGGATCCGTCATTATTTTTTTATAGGACCCGGCATGCAACAAGTAAGCGGACTTGACGCGACCTTTCTGTTTCTCGAAACGCAGAATGCCCCGATGCATATCGGGTCGGTTGGTATTTTTGACCCTTCAACCGCGCCGGGCGGTAAAGTTCGCTTCAAGCGCATCATCCAGACCGTCACGGAACGGGCACACCTTGCGCCTTTTCTACGACAACGACTTGTCGAAGTGCCGTTCAATGCTGACTTTCCGTACTGGGTCCGGGATGAGTCGTTCGACCCCGAATTTCATATCCGCCACATAGCGCTACCCGAACCCGGCGACTGGCGACAACTGTGCATCCAGGTATCGCGCCTGCAAGCGCGCGCGCTGGATCGTTCCCGGCCACTCTGGGAGCTGTATGTCATCGAGGGCCTGGATAATGTCGAAGGAATTCCACCCGGCTGTTTCGCGATGATGACCAAATTGCATCATGCGGCGATTGATGGTGTGTCCAGCCAGGCCATTGCGGCCGCGCTCTGCGATGCGACACCCGAGATTCGGGAGGTTGAAGGCGCCGAACAATGGAGTGCCGACACTCCCCCAACCCCGTTTGAATTGACAGCGATGGCTATTGAGAACAATGCCACGCGTCCCTGGCGTTATCTCGAATTTCTGCAAAAGTCGGTGCCCGCATGGACCGCGGCTATCGAGGCCGCAATGACTGGTGCACTAACACCACCGCCCAGCGTGCCCCGCACACGGTTCAATCAGGTCGTATCGCCACACCGTGTATTTGAAGCCGTCGACTTTTCGCTTGAAAAAATCAAGGCAATAAAGACCGACATCGGCGGGACAGTCAACGATGTGGTGCTCGCCATCTGTGCGGGCGCACTACGCAAATACCTGATGGAAAAAGACGAGCTGCCAGAAGAGAGCCTGGTGAGCATGTGCCCGGTCAATGTTCGCGACCCAAGCGCCCTGACAAGCGCTGGCAACCAGGTCGTGTCCATGTCGGTACCTTTGCATACCGATATTGCCGATGCGAAAGAACGCCTGCAGGCGATCTGTGTATCGACGCGAGATGCCAAGGAGTACACGACCGCCATTGGCGCCAAGGCGATGATGGAAATGGCCGACTTTATTCCTATGGAGCTCAGTGTGCTGGGCGCAAGAGTCGCCGCCGAGCAGGGAATTGCCAACTTTGCGACGCCGGAATTCAATACGGTTATCACTAATGTGCCCGGCCCGTCGGTACCGTACTACAGCAACGGCGCGAAACATGTGCGTGGCTGGGGCATGGGTCCGAGCATCGACGGTAACGGTTTGTTCCATTCAGTCGGCAGCTACTGTGGCGAGGTCAACATGGGCGTGACCTGTTGTCGCGAGATGATGCCGGATCCATCACGCTATGCAGAACTGCTTCTCGAGTCCTTTGCCGAGCTGGAGCAGTCGGCGGGTACGGATAAGAAACAAGTCCAAAAGAAGAAGCGCAAAACCCGCAAACAAAACTAGGAGCGAGATGAGCTACGTACTCAAGGAGAGATTTCGGCCGCCAAGTGAGGCGCTGTATCTGACGGAGCCCCTTCGCGCCGCCTTTGAGCTGGGCACGCTACATCTGTACGAGCCCTGGCTAAGCTCCTTGCGAGGCGGTGATGGTCACCCGGTGTTGGTTATTCCGGGGTTTACCGCCGGTGACCGTTCGACCAGTGTGTTGCGGAACTTCCTGTCGTCGCTCGGCTATCTGCCCTGCGGCTGGAAGCAAGGCGTTAATTTCGGCGCCAGGCACGACTTGTTCGTGGGTGCCGGCGAATTGCTCATGCAGCTACATGAAGAATACGGTTGTCGCGTGAGTATCGTGGGCCAGAGCCTTGGCGGAATCTATGCTCGCGAGCTGGCAAAGCATCTTCCCGAGGCTGTGCGACAAGTTATTACTATGGGCAGCCCTTTTAATGATCCCGACGGAGCTGCTTCCAAGGTCTCCGATCTCTACAAGATGTTTAACCCGGATCATCAGACCAAGTCGCAGCAGTTTTTGAGCGAGGACTGGGAGTTGCAGGCACCGCCACCGGTTCCTACGACGTCTATTTACAGCAAGTTTGACGGCATATGCCACTGGCGGGCCTGCCTGCAGCGCGGTGACCACGACCACGTTGAGAATATCGAAGTCATGGGCAGCCATACCGGCATGGGTGTTAATGCCCAGGCAATGTTCATTGTCGCGGACCGCTTGTCGCAGCGGCGCAACGAGTGGAAGCCATTTCACATTGGCCGCTACTTCGGATGGCCTGCGGGCGCGGCTTAATAACAGGAAGAACAATGACTGAAACGGTAAGAGTAGAAGACCTTCCAAAACTTGCTGGCAGGGACCTGGAGTCTTCAGAGTGGATAGAGGTTACTCAGGAACGCGTGAACCAGTTTGCCGAGGCAACGAACGACTTTCAGTTCATTCATGTCGACCCGGAGAAGGCGGCACAAACGCCATTTGGTGGCCCGATTGCACATGGCTTCCTCTCGCTGTCGTTGCTGTCGTATCTCAACGCACAGACCGCGATCGTTCCCGAGAACCTTGTAATGGGAATCAACTACGGATCCGACAAGGTTCGCTACCTGATGCCGGTGCGCGTCGGCAAGCGAATTCGCTCGAAGCAGAAAGTGCTCGAAGTGACTGAAAAAAGTCCTGGGCAGTGGCTGATGAAGACTGCGGTCACGGTCGAAATAGAGGGTGAAGAGACACCGGCGTTAGTTGCCGAAATATTATCAATGCTGGTCGTGGCCTGACCCGACCTTAACTTCAGAAAGAGGCAGACATATGAGTATCAGACTAGACGGCCAGGTGGCCATCGTCACAGGAGCTGGCCAGGGTTTGGGTCGGTGTCACGCGTTGGCACTCGCAGAACGTGGTGCAAAAGTCGTCGTAAATGACCTTGGCGACGAGAGCGGCAAGTCCGCCAATGCAGATGCGGTAGTCGCAGAAATCGAAACTGCGGGTGGTGAGGCAATTGGCCATGGCGCCAACGTTGCTGACTACGCTCAGGTTGAAGACATGGTCAAGCAAGCCGTGGACAAATGGGGTCGCGTCGATATTTTGATCAACAACGCCGGTATCCTGCGCGATAAAAGCTTTATGAAGATGCCGCTCGACGATTTTCGTCTCGTCATCGAAGTCCACCTCATGGGCACTGTAAACTGCACCAAGGCCGTGTGGGAAATCATGCGCGAGCAGAACTATGGCCGTATCGTATTCACATCGTCGAGCTCGGGCCTGTTTGGCAACTTCGGCCAGTCCAACTACGGCGCCGCCAAGATGGCGATGGTCGGCCTCATGAACACGCTGCACCTCGAAGGCACCAAGAACGACATTCGTGTGAACTGTCTCTCGCCGACGGCGGGCACCGCAATGACCGAAGGCCTTTTTCCGGAAGATGTTTTCAAATTGATGGCGCCAGAGTCGGTCAGTCCGGCGGTCGTTTTCCTGTCAGGTCCAGATGCACCGAGTCGCAAGGTTCTTTGTGCCGGTGGTGGTAGCCTGGCCGTATTCAAGGGATTCGAAACCGAGGGAATGAGCCTGCTACCTGACGACCTTTCACCGGAGGGTATCGCTGCCGTTTGGGACGAACTCAATGACGAGAATGGCATGCGTGAATTGGGCGCCGGATTCGAGCAACCCGGCAAATTCGCAGAACAGGCCGCCAGAAAACTTGGCCTGGGATAAGCCAGCAAAAACACAAGGGAATCATCATGAGAGAAGCAGTCATCGTATCGACGGCGCGTACGCCGATCGGAAAAGCCTACCGTGGCGCGTTCAACAACACCGAGGCACCAACGCTCGGCGGACACGCAGTCAAACACGCTGTAGAGCGGGCGGGCCTCGATCCTGCCGAAGTAGAAGACGTTATGATCGGCTGCGCTATGCCGCAAGGCTCGCAAGGCCAGAATATCGGCAGGCAGATTGCCCTGGCGGCAGGCCTGCCTGTTACGACCGCCGGCATGACGGTCGACCGGCAATGTTCATCCGGCATGATGGCCATCGCACTCGCCGCGAAAACGGTTGTTTGCGACAACGTCGACATCATGGTTGGCGGCGGCCTGGAGTCGATCAGTCTTGTACAGAACGAGCATCAGAATGTTTATCGTGCGGCTGACCCGCGACTGATGGCGAAACACCCGCACGTCTTGATGCCGATGATCGACACGGCCGAAATTGTCGCAAACCGCTATAACGTCAGCCGTGATGCACAAGACGAGTATGCATTGCAGAGCCAGCAGCGCACGGCCGCCGGCCAGGAAGCCGGCAAGTTTGACGATGAGATTGTGCCCTTGCCTTCAAACATGGGTGTCATGGACAGGGAAACCAAAGAAATCTCTTTCCACGATGTTGTGCTCGACAAAGACGAAGGCAATCGGCCGACGACCACCCTTGAAGGCCTTTCTGGATTGAAGCCGGTACGAGAGAACGGCTTTATTACGGCTGGCAACGCCAGTCAGTTGTCCGACGGCGCGTCGGCATCCGTCATCATGGAAGCCAGTGTTGCCGAGAAGCGCGGACTGGAGCCACTCGGCATCTATCGTGGTACAGCGGTTGCCGGTTGCGAACCGGACGAGATGGGTATCGGTCCTGTATTCGCTGTGCCCAGGCTGCTCGAGCGCAACGGTCTCAAGATGGACGACATCGACCTCTGGGAACTTAACGAAGCTTTTGCAGTTCAGGCGCTTTACTGCCGCGACACGCTCGGTATCCCGAATGACATTCTCAACGTCGACGGCGGCGCGATCTCAATTGGTCATCCCTACGGCATGTCAGGTGCCCGGATGGTTGGGCACGCATTGATCGAAGGTAAGCGTCGCGGCGCCAAATATGTTGTCTGCACCATGTGTATCGGTGGCGGTCAGGGCGCGGCATCGTTGTTCGAGGTCGCGTAGTGCGTGCCTGGTTTGTTGTCGTTGTATTCGCTTGTTTGATCGGCCCTGGTTGTGCGGCGCAAGTAGTCGGCGCCGAACCAGCATCGCTGAGCATCTTGCTTACAAACGATGACGGCTTCGACAAAGCAGGAATCAAAGCTGTCCATAAGGCTCTTCTCGCAGCCGGGCACGACGTGACACTGGTCGCGCCATTGCACAATCAAAGTGGCAGTGGAATGCGCGTCTCCATACAAGGGACGCTCAACCACATGGAGCATTCGGAAGGCGTCTGGTCGGTCGATGGTTCGCCAGCTGACTCAGTGCTGGTTGCCGTGCAGCACATCATGCAGGGAGAAACGCCGGACCTTGTGATTTCTGGCGCCAACTTCGGGCAAAATCTCGGTTACGCCAACAGCTCCGGCACGGTCGGCGCTGCAACCATGGCGATGCGCGTGGGGATTCCGGCCATAGCGATCTCAGTGGCTATCGACCCCGCGGAGTACAACACCGCCCCGAGCCCTCTCCCTTTCCCGAGCACGTTCGGAGCGTTCGATGGTGCCGCCGAATTTACTGTGAATCTAGTCCGGGACCTGCAGGATGCACAGGAAGAGGGCGGCAACCTGCTTCCAGAGAAAGCGATTCTGAATGTTAATTATCCAGCGAAAAAACCCGAAGAGATAACTGGGGTTCAATTATTGGAGGCAACCTGGGATGTCGGTTTTCGTATCGCCTACGAGGAAACCGGAGAAGCGGGACAACTCGCCGTTCAACTGCAGCCGCTGGATCCGGGAACGCCCGAAAAAGATGATGATGACTGGCAATGGCTGTCTCGGGGATACATCACTATAAGCGTTCTCGATGGCAATTCGGATGCGGGAGAGACGTTACGCGACGCAATCTCATCTCGGCTGTCAGTGTTCGGAAAATAGTAACGGTGCGCCCGGAATGAACCGAATGATTTTATTTCTGGCCACCCACGCACCCGTTTTATCAAACAAAGACTGCTTGTATCGTCTACACTTCCAGTGGTCCAGGAGCCTAGGGAATAGATGATATGACCACGCAGAATACTCATTCGACGCAATGGGATCAGGAGTCTTTTGAGAAGGCGGATCGTCGTCGTTCCCGAAAGGAACTCGCGGTCGGTGCGGAGAAGCAGCACGACCTCCTGCATTTTGACATAGAACACACGACCGGGCAGCACGTGCATTCGATCCTCCAGGAACACACCCGACATACGGACTCCGTACACGCCCACGGTGACGCAGTCTTCCTGAGCTGTGCACCGGGAGATGCTGCGGGTCTGAGTGCCAAGCTCGAGCCCCACTTCAAAGCGAAAGACATTTCGGTTCGGATGAGCCACAACACGTTCGCAACCGGCAGCGAACTCACAGGAAACCTCGAAGACCTTAAGGGGCGCTAGGTTTGAGGTAGTGTCCTCCCGATCGCCGGTGACCCCTGGTTGGTTACGGCGCCGTATAGATCAGGCTACAGCACGTTACCGCACCTTCCGCCTTTTGCAGCTCGGACAGGTCGAGGGGAATCACGTCGATGCCGCGTGATACGAGCCGGTCTATGGTGCGCGGAAATGCGGCAGAACAAACTACGCTGCGCCCCACCATCAGTGCATTAGCGGCGTGGACTTCTTTTTCGTCAATCTCTATCAACTCGTAATCTCGAAAAGCGGAACTGCTGATCCAGTCCGGATTGATTAGAAGCGTGCCGGGCGCAACTTCCGAAACGGCGGACTTCAAGTGCAGGCACATGGTCGTTTCTATTGTCGTCACAGAATATCCGTACTCCGCAACAATGTGCCGAAACTGCTCGATACCACTTCGATTCGACCTCGTTGAGAGGCCGGCAAAAATAGTTTTGTCTATGCGGAGCAGGTCGCCACCATCCAACGTGCCGGGTGGCTGAATTGACTTCAACGTCCAATGTTGTTTCAGAACACGCTCGACACCTGCCACTTCCGGCAATCTTGACGCAGCACCCGGCCGCAATGACACTGCGAGCTCGTCCAGCACTATCGCTGTGTCCTCGACAAACACGGAATCCGCCAACCCTGGTTCCGTCGGCACAACGACCACCTCACATCCGAGGGAAGACAATACTGATTGATAGTGCTGATGTTGTTGCTGAGCCAGGGCAGTGTCGATACTGACCCTTGGCAAAAAGGTCAATTCGCAACCGCCCATGGAAGTATTGACCTCGCGAGTAATGGCAGTAAGCGCCATACAGTGTGTCCTACCTCTTCAACAGGTCCCCTTTGGAGTGTATAGCAGCCGCTCAAAACGCGTGAATCAGGGCAAACCGAGAGGCTGCTTTCGGCCAGCCGCTTGAATTTCCCTCATTTAGACCAGCCACGCTATCTAGTTTAAGGCCATCGTGAATGGTTCCAAGAAACGCACGGGTGTTAGATTGCGTCCAACTGAGTTCAAAATGGTGCGGCTACGTCTAGCGCATATCCGCATGCGCACATTCTGTACGTCTTACTCAGCCGTCCAGGGGACGATCGGCATATCGGAACACCCTGACGACAATTCAACAGCGAAGGATTGTGCGTTGCTTGAATAGCCTCGCTAGGCATAAACGAACCGTCACTCAACGTTTCGCATGCGACCATTAAGAGTGCCACCACCGTCAAGAATGCTTTGTCCATGATTATGCCTCGATCGCCCTTGGGCAAGATTTTTTACGATGGCCCGACAATCTTGGGTCCTTCGCGGGGCATCCGTGGCTTTTCGGAGGGCGCGAGGATCCGCAGCTTTGTATGTCTAGCCTTGGTTAGGTTTGCCCTGTATTTTGTAGCCCATAACCGGCTGATTTTGAATCCACAAGAAAGCTCATTTGTCTGATCCGAATGAATCAGCAAAAAGACCTGTGAAAAGGAGATGAGTTGAAGGCCATCGGACGACCACGTGAGCGATCTGCATCATTTGCATGATGCAAGAGCATTGCCTGTGCGCGGTGTTGAAGAACTAGATAAGGCCGAGTTTCCTGCCTTGGGCGACGGCCGCGACGCGACTGTGCACGTGGAGCTTGTAGAGAATGTGCTGAATGTGATTGCGTACCGTGGTTGGACTGAGGCACATGTCCAGGGCTATGTCCGTCGTACTCCCGCCTTGGGCGAGAAGTGTCAGTGTTTCATTTTCTCTGCTTGTTAGCGTGCCGCGCTTTTGATTGGCAGTTGGTTTGCTGGTGTGAGGCGTGGTAACACAGAGTTTGTCTGCTTCGCATTGCGGGTGGCACAGATGCACAAGCAGTTCATTCCCGAGGGCGTCGTTCATAATCAAAGTGCAGACTCTAAATCTCTTCATCTCGTTGTCAGCTGTCTTGAGGAACATCTCACAGCTGTTGATGGACCTCTGGCGATATGCCATATCGCGGACCGGACATCCCTGACAACAATACTGGTTACCGAACAGATCTTGGCCCGCCAACAGCTCCCAGCAGTGGCGACCCATGGCTTCCGATTCGGTATAGCGGAAGGTACGCTCGGCGGCGGGGTTCCAGGCCATGATCACGCCGTCCCGATTCACTGCGTAGGCGGGTTCGCCCGTTTTCAGCAATGAATTTGTTGCTCGCATGATGACCTTCTTGTACCCGATTCTGGTGGCCGGGCGATCTTGGGTCCTTCGTGGGGTCATCCTTGGCTTCTCGGAGGAAGCGAGGACCCGTGGCTTTACTGTCCCTGACTTTAGTCGGGTTTGTCTTTATCGGAGTCTGACCACGTCTTATGGGGAAACTAGGGAAGCGCGTCAATTCGTGAAAGTACGTAAACTGGAGTCAGTCTAAAGAGCGCTTAGCGTAATGACCATTGCTTTGGGTTGTGACATCAATCGGTCGATGCAACACCTAAACCATAACTTCCCGTTTGGAGGCCGATCAGAACTTGATTTTGCCACTCAGCATTTGATAGAACATCACCCAGTCGCCTTGAAGACTGTAGATCGGGTAGGTAAACGTCGCCGGTATGTTCTTCTCAAAACCGAAGTGGCCTAACCACGCAAATCCATAGCCGACCACTGGTAGCGCCAGCAACCAGAGGAAATTACCCGTCACCAGGGAAAAGGTAAGAATGGCAAGGACCAGTAGAGTGCCAACAAAATGTAAGCGGCGACATACGATGTTGGCATGCTGTGATAGATAGAAGGGATAGAACTCGGCAAAGCTACGGTATTTAGTATCCGAGAAGGGTTTGCTCTCTGTCATTTTCTTACTCCGAAAAAATTGCGATCTTTTCGTTCAATAATGCGATTGAGTATGCGCTCGGAACCCTACTCAACTGTGACTGATAGGGAAGACAATACTGAGTGATAATGCTGATGTTGTTGCTGAGCCAGGGCAGTGTCGATACTGACCCTTGGCAAAAAGGTCAATTCGCAACTGCCCATGGAAGTATTGACCTCGCGAGTAATGGCAGTAAGCGCCATACAGTGTGTCCTACATCTTCAACAGGTGTCTGCTGGTGTCGAGAAGACGGTAGCGAGTCCGCCGCCTTCTGTTCTGAGGTTAGTTGTCTGGCCTTGGTAAAGCCTTGCTGAT
>Ga0255049_10000127_pt1 | contig 42675 bp, 41 predicted proteins | sample JV7_2_3_MG_FD_183615 | JGI IMG/M metagenome (GOLD analysis project Ga0255049, IMG submission 183615) | Seawater microbial communities from Jervis Inlet, British Columbia, Canada - JV7_2_3 | ecosystem: Environmental > Aquatic > Marine > Inlet | place: Canada: British Columbia | collected 2016-10-06 | reverse complement strand
CCGCGGGGAAGGAATCAAGGAGAGCAAGACTTTCTTTGGTCTGACTCTCGCGACGCAGCGGGATGTCGTGCTACTGCTCGTCGAGCAACATCTGAGTCGACAAATCCTTGAGCATATTGGAGAAGTAGGTGAGTTTGACGCTAAACCCGGTACCGGTATCGCAGTCGTGATAGATGTCGAAGATGCTGTCGGCGTATTACACCAGGCAAGAAAACTCGGCGAAATCGTGGAGGAGAATCTATGAGTATTCCGAATTGGGGTCCCGTACGAAATTGTATGCGCACGGATGTGACGGAAGTCGACGGCAAGCTCGATGTTCTCGCGGCGTTAAAGATAATGAAAGAAGTCGGGGCGACGTGCCTGATAGTGAAACGCCGGGACGAGAACGATGAGTATGGGATGCTGCTGTTCTCGGATATCGCCAAGAAAGTTATTGCGGAAAATCGTGCGCCGGAACGCGTTAACGTGCACGAGATCATGTCGAAGCCGGTGCTGACAGTACGGCCGGACATGGAGATTCGCTACTGTGCGCGCCTATTCGACAACTTCGGTATCAGCCACGCGCCCGTTGTGGAGAACGAAAAGATTGTCGGTATTGTCAGCTACTATCTTCTCGTGCTGCACGGGTTGCCCGATCTCGAGTAGCCGATCAGAACTCCATGTTCCACTGCATTGTTGCCGGGTTAAATTGGATGACCAGGTAGATTACGGATAGCACGAAAAACACCCAGGCGAAAATATCGCCGCCTCTGTGTTTAGGTAGTTCACGCATAAAGGTCCGTGTCTTGTGCGCGCCGTAACCCCGAATATCGAGAGCCATCGCCTGAGTTTGCCCGTTGCGTAAACCAAGCACCAGCATCGCGAACGCCAGATGTTTCATTCGAATCCACTTCCGCTTGAACCAGTTCATGTTCTGACCGAGGTCACGTATTCGTTGCGTGACTGAAATCTCGCGGCCGAGCTGCAGAAACGACGGAAACAGGATCAGACCCAATACGGGCGCATGCACAAGCCGATAGTCCCAGCCGCGTTTCGACAGATTCTGGACCAGGTCCGTCGGATGAGTCGTGAAGGCGAAGGTCAGGCCGGCGGTAGCAAGTGCCAGGAACCTCAAGCCCAGGAGTGCGCCGAAGCCCAGCGCGGCCCAAGTCAAATCCTTGAATGGCGTATGGATCGCGATCGTGTCCGAGCCGACTGTCGCCTGGCCGCCATAGAAGAAGGGAAAGACGACGGCCAGAATCATCACGAACGGCACGATGATCTTGCCGAGCGCCCAGTAATGCTTAAGCGACACACCGGTTAGGAAAAGCGCGAACAGGAAGCAAAGTACGAACAAGCCTGCGCCAACGTAAAGGTTGGTGTTGAAGATGGCGACGAACGAGATACTCAAGACCAACAAGACCTTGGAGAACGGCGTCATCCGATGGGAGAGGGAGCTGCCCGGCTTATAAGACAGTTCGAAGTCAGCCACTGATGGTCTCCTGTAGTTGTTGCGACAGTAGAGATGTCGTTAGAACCGGTTTCCCAAGAAGACGCAGGGAGAACTCGTGAACCGACGGCGGCTTGAGTCGAGCCCGTGCGAGGAGCTCGTTGTCGGCGAACAGTGTGGACGGTGTCCCGTCGAAGACGATTTCCCCGTCGCAGAGTACCGCAGCCCGGTCGGCGAACTCGGCGACCAGCCGCATGTCGTGAGTGATAAACGTGACTGCAGCACCATCGTTGGCGAGTTCTCGGAGGAGGCGCATCAGATTCTGGGCCTGTTGGTAGTCCTGGCCGAAGGTCGGCTCGTCGAGAACCACAACCTCGGGTTTACCGACCACCATCGCGGCTACCGACAGGCGTCGCTTCTGGCCGTGACTTAGCACATACGGGCTCGCGTCGCGGCGATCAAGAAGTCGCACGGTCTCGAGCAGCTCGACGGTACGCGCGTCGACCTTCGCTTCGCTCAGACCGAGAGCCCGGAGCCCGTGTGCTATCTCGTCGTAGACCGTACCGCAGACGAATTGTTTTTCGGGTACCTGGAAAATGTACGCGACTCGTTTCACGAGTTCGGCAAAATTGTACTCAGTGGTGGGGATGCCGTCGACGAGCACGGCGCCCGACCCGGGTGTGCAGATGCCGTTAAACAGAGAGGCAAGTGTCGATTTACCGGAGCCGTTCTGGCCGACGATGGCGAGCAGTTCATTCCGGCGAACGGAGAAATTGACGTTGCTAAGAACCGCGTGATCATCGTAGGCGAAGGAGACGTCTTCGACCACAATTACCGGCACATCTGTCGATGGAGCTTCCGGTTCCGCATCGCCGTTTGGTGGCCGGGCGGCCAAAGGGAAACCGGCATCGAGCGCTTCGACCGCCGCGACGAGTTCGGCGCCATTAAGTGGGAGACGGTCACCGAGTTCGACTCCGTTCGCTCGCAGTTCCAAGCTAACTTCCGATGCCTGAGGGATCCACAGGCCCATTTCGTCGCGGACGAATAATCCGCGTTCGCTCATGAACTCGCGTGGCTCGAACGGGCCCATGACGCGATGGTCCTCAACTAGCAGCACCGTGTCGACGCGGTCGAAGACTTCGTCGACCTCGTGCTCGATGACCAACACCGTTAAGCCGGTCTTCTCGCGCACCCGATCGATGGTGGTCAGCACGTCGGCCGTTCCAGCCGGATCGAGATTCGAGGTCGGTTCGTCGAGGATCAGGACGGAAGGCTCGAGGGCGAGCATCGCCGCGAGTGCGACCCGCTGTTTCTCGCCGCCGGACAGGCGCAGAACCTCCCGTTGCCGAAAGCCATCGAGTCCGACGAGGTCGAGTGCGTAGTCGATACGCCGGTGGATCTCCGGCGGCTCGAACAGATAGTTCTCGAGAGCAAACCCGATTTCTTCCTCAACCGTGAGGGTCACTATCTGATCCTCGGGGTTCTGAAACAGCATGTTGATCAGTCTGAATCGCTTGGCTGCCTCAACTTCGCGACGATTGATCAGGCCGAGCTCGGGATCGTTGATTAAAACTCGGCCCTGGTTTCGTCCGCCGAAGTAGTCCGGGTAGATCCCGACGAGATTCAAGGCGAGCGTGCTTTTACCGGAGCCGCTGCGACCGAGGATGAGTACGAATGAACCGGTCTGGATCTCGAACGAGACGTCGATGAGCGCCGGCGGGCCTTCCGGTTCGCCCGTGGGTGGCTTGAACCAGAAACTGTAGTCCTCGACGGCGAGGGCGATGTCGCCTGCCACGTCAGCCAATGGTCATGCGTGGTCGCGCCGACCTTCGCTTAGAGCCGGTGGACTGTCGAGCGAAGGGACCCCGGCAGTCTCTAGTCCGCGGCCCAGATGCCAGGCGACGATGCCCCACAGCAGCCCGCCAAAAGCCGCAATCGCCATGGAGATCAGCGCCCAGGTCGTTCCGCCGATGAGCTGAAAGCCGCCCATCCCAATGAACATCGCACACTGGTTGGCGACGGACGTTACGGCCACGGCCAACGCGAACAGCGCTCGGCCGCCCCGCCAGCGCATCAGTGCGATCGTGGCCGCACCGCAGGTGGCTGGGAACAAGCCATAGAACATCAGGACCGGGCCATCGGGATCGCCGGCGAACCAGCGCACGAGTGCGGTGACGGCGACTGCCAGGATGACGATCATTGCGCGCTTACGCAGATAGACGCCCGCGTAAAACAGAATCCAAGTCGTACCGTTATAGAAGGCGTAGATCGCGAATCCCACGGGTCCCGTCGCCCAGACGGTCCGCTCCAGGAAGCCGAGAAGAGTGAAGATTTCGATGACGGCCTGGATTACGCCCAGCAACACAGCGACAACGATATCCATCGTGTCGAGCTTAAAATCCTCACTGAGCCGATAAGCGTTCTTCATCGACGCTGATTCTATCCGAGTCACTCCCAAGAAGTTCAGATTCTTTCAGTTAGCCGCGCTATCGCGACACTAAGTTCAATATCTTTGGCAAGCTATTGATCTCTCTCGCTCGCGCACGCCAACCTATCTATGCGAACATAGATAGCACCTCAACAAGCCGAAAATTCGTCGTGGGATGTTAACGGACCCGGCAGTGCCTCATTCCGTGCAGACTCTTGAAACGCCAACGGCACGCCCGACGCCGCGCGGTGCCGAGATACTTAGCGCCGAAATAACCGCGGTCCCACGAGAATCGACAGCGACTCTGCCGAATGCCCTGCTCGCCGCTGAAGGGGCGAGCATTTTCGTGTACTCCGCCGATCCGGAATTTCAGTCTGCGGTAGAAGCTGCCGCGGAAGACCGTTACGCGCTCATCGCCGTCGAAGACTGGTCTGAGCTCGTCACAGCGGTTGAAAGTGGCGACTGCAAAATCTTACTACTCGATGCGGATATGCTGCGTGGTCGAGTCGAGTGGCGTATCACGAAATTGCAGGTATCGGCTGCCTGGTCAGTGATCATGATCGCGGCGAGCCGGGAAAAGGCGCCGCACCTGATGGAGCTGCTCTGGCAACATCGTATTCATCGTTTGGTTATCAAACCGCTTGGTTTAGGCGTCACACGGATTTTGATGGAATCGGCAGTCGTGCGTTATCGGCAACTGCGAGACGATCCGAGTCAACGTTCTGAGCTGCCCAGCGAGAAGGATAAGCGCGGTTCGCGTCTAGCGTCTCGGTTGCGCCCACGCAATCTTCAGCTCGTGGTCACGTATATGGTTTTGGTGGTCGCGGTCGCGGCGATGATGGGTGTATTGCTGGTGCCGTTGCCCGGGTCGCCGACGACTGTACCGCTCGCAGTAGATGCCACACAGACGCTGGCTGCGGAAGTGACTGATCCAATGGACGGTCTCATGGACGACCTGTTTATCGAGGCGGAATCCGCTTTACTCGCCGACTCGGCGGACCGTACAGCGCTTGCGCTCGATCGCATCAGGGAGCTTCAGCCTGATAACACGCGCCTCGCTTTTCTTGATCGTCAACTTGAACGCGTTCGCGCTGACGAGCAGGATCAGTCCGCATATTCCGAGCTCAATCCGCCAGTGCCGATGCCGGTGGTTGCCGCAATTCCATCATTAAGCGAGCTGGATAGCCTGTTGACGGTCGCCGACGTGCGACTGCTAAATGGCCAGCTAATTTTGCCGGCCGGCGATAGCGCATTCGACTATTTGCAGCGAGCGGCGCTGTTGAGTCCCGACGACCCGCTCGTGCTCGAGACGCAGGCTGAGCTGGGCGAGTTGATCAGCGCGTCAGTCCGCACAACGCTCGATTCCGGAGATTTGGAGAATGCCGAGCGGCGAATCGGCGCTGCGCGGGCGCTGAGTGCGCCCGCGGAACCTCTCGCGGCGTTAGATGCCGAGATCGCGACAATCCGGGCGGTGGCGGCGGAGGAGCTTGTGTCAGCGCGACAGGCCGCCTTGCTCGCAGACGGCCAGGATCGTCTTCAACAAGGCCAACTCCTCGCTCCCGAACAAGACAGTGCTTTCTACTATTTCAGTGCGCTTCGCGTGCAGAGTCCGGACTATCCGAATCTGGCCGCATCCTGGCAGCAGCTTACGGACGATGTCGTCGCGAATGCGGAGCAGGCCATCGGTAGCGGGGATTGGACGGCGGGCGAGTTATGGCTCGCCGCGCTTGAGCGTATCGAGGCCGATCCGGAGCTCATAGGTGAGCTTGGCGACGAGCTGAGCGCGTCGCGTCTTCAGGAGCAGTACCTGGCGGTTGCGGGGCCGCCCAGCGAATTATCCCTGTTGAGCGCCGAACCGCTGGAATATCCTCGTGATGCCCTGCAAGCGGAGATCGAGGGTTGGGTAGATCTGGAGTTCATCGTCGGCCGGGGCGGTTTCGTGGGCGAGATCTCCGTTGTGGGAGCGGAACCCGAAGGCCGGTTCGAGCCGGAGGCTATCGCGTCGGTATCGACTCATCGGTATGAGCCGTTTGAGCTTGACGGACGTGTGTACGAGCGTCGCCTGGGCTTGCGTGTCAGATTCGCACTCGAGTAGTCGCGAGCTTCGATCGTTCAAGCGCAGCCGTTCTGCTATTGCCATCTGTGGCGTAGAATCCAGATTGAACACATTCGAAAACCGCGAGGGGTGAGGGTATGTCAGATTCCTATGAGTCGACCGAGAATCGGCGGCAGTTTCTACGTTTCCTGGCTGGGACACCGCTGTTGGCGGGGTCTGGAGCCTTACCATTCCTGGCACAGAAGCTCTGGGCTGCGGACGAGTTTCCTGCTGAGTTGATTACGGCGGCTGAGGACGCGCTAAACGTGTTCGACTTTCATCCCGTCGCCAAGAACGTGCTGTCTCCGGCTCATTACGGCTACACGGTATCCGGCACGGACGGTGACGAGACCTTACTGGCGAACCGTGAGGGCTTTAATCGATTTCGTATCCGCGTACGTCGACTCGTGGACATACGCAACGCCGATACATCGACAGAGATCTTCGGTACTCGCTGGGAATCGCCCATCGCGCTCGCGCCCGTGGGAGGCCAGAAGAAGTACCACGTCGAAGGCGAGATCGCAGTTGCGCGTGCCGCCAGGCAGGGCGCGCACACGCAGATTCTCTCGACCGCGACATCGAGTCCAGTTGAAGACGTGACGGCCGCGCGCGGTGCGCCAATCTGGTACCAGCTCTATCCCACAAATTACTGGCATGTCGCGGAGGCCATGGTGAAACGCGTCGAACAAGCGGGTTGTCCGGTCGTTGCGCTGACAGTAGACCGGGCGTCGCCGCGAAATATGGAAACTTTCGAGCGTTACGTTCGCTCGGACACAGCGGACTGCACCGCCTGCCATGTTCCGGAAGGCAGCACGGCCGAGCAGCGGCTCAGCGGAAGGGCGATGTACCAGGGGATCGATCTGAGTCAGGTGATGACTACTCAGGCCTCTGGGCTGACTTGGGACTTTGTCGAACGCCTGAAGTCCGCTACGTCGATGAAGGTCGTTCTGAAGGGCATAGTCACATCGCAGGATGCCGCCTTGTGTCTGCAGCACGGCGTCGATGGCATTATCGTGTCGAATCACGGTGGCCGGTCGGAAGCGAGCGGTCGATCAACGATTGAGAGTCTGCCGGAGATCATCGCGACGATCAGAGGCCGCATCCCGGTGCTGGTCGACAGCGGCTTCCGCCGCGGGACGGATATCTTCAAAGCGCTGGCGCTCGGCGCCGATGCCGTCTGTGTCGGCCGGCCCTATATCTGGGGGCTATCGTCTTTCGGTCAGGCGGGTGTCGAGAAGGCTATGGCGATACTCAGGACGGAATTTCGCCGCGTCATGATGGAAGCCGGTGTCACATCGGTCGCACAGATCGACAGTTCCTACATAGAGCGTGCTTGAGTTCTAGAGGTCACGTCCGTGCGAGCCGAACGTTTTGCCGTAGTCGTTATCTCTCTGGCGACTGCCCCGATCGCGTGGGCTCATCACAGCGGTTCGATATTCAATCCGGATTCGGTAGTTGCCGTGCAGGGCGAAGTCAGCCGCTTCAGTTGGACCAATCCGCATGTTTATATCTACGTAGAGACGACGGATCGCAGCGGCGATGTGGTCGAGTGGGAGATCGAGACGGATGCGACGCCGATACTGACGCGCAGTGGCTGGTCCTCGCAATCGCTTCAGCCGGGAGACCAGGTCGTCGTGCGGGCGAACCCCGACAGAAACCCGCAACGGGCTCACGGACGGTTGATATCGGTCACGACCGGGAGCGGTGCGATGTTGACCCCGCGTTCGTCGTTTGCGACCCGGGCTAGCGAGTCCGACACGATCGCGATCGCGACGGATCTTTCCGGCGTTTGGTCGACACCGTTAGCGACGAACGCTCATCTTTGGGCACTCAGACGTACGGTACGAACTTTGACACCGGACAGTATCGCCGCACAGGCTCGATACGACGTAACGCGCGACAGTCCCGCAGGTAGGTGTATCGCGTATCCCACGCCGACCTTTCTCGGTGTACCGTACTTGAATGAAATAACGCTAGATGACGATAGAGTGACTATTAGCGCCGAGCTGTTCTATTCGGAGCGAGTCATCTATACGGATGGGCGCGGTCATCCCGAAGACGGCGAATTGACGAATCAGGGACACTCGATCGGCCGGTGGGAGGGTGACGTATTGGTGGTCGAGACCACGCAATTGGAAGAGCACCCTTCTGCGCTGATCGACGGCGCGCCGATGGGTTCGAGGCGGACTATCATCGAGCGGTTCTCGCTCAGTGAAGACGGTAGACGATTACTGATTGATTTTCTCGTGGAAGATCCCGACTACCTTGCCGAGCCTTTCGCTGGCACGATGGAGTGGGACTATGCGCCGCATCTCGAGTTGATCGGTATCGACTGCGACCCCGAAGTCTCTAATCGACCGTGGGGCGGTTAGGCGCGCGCGATCCGATAGACAAACGCGGGCGGCACATTGAATGGCGTGAACTTCATCAGCGACGCCTTTAGGCCGAGAGTCCGAAGCACCGAACGGCTAATCGGGCAGCGGCCGCCGTAGGTGAACTGATATAGGCGGCCGTCATCTTTCAGGGACTTGAAGACCTGCGAGAGCAGGCGGACCTTGGTTCTCGCTGGAAACAGCAGTAACGGTAGTCCGCTGACGACGAAGTCTGCGGGCCCGAAATCCGGCGCGATATGCCGGCGCAACGAAACTGCGTTCGCTCTGACGACCGTCGTGCCGGGAAATTTATGCGTGAGTAAAGCTGCGAACTCTTCGTTCTGTTCGATCAGGGTCAGGTCGTTCGCGTGGACACCCGCATCCAGGATCGCCTGAGTAACGGCGCCGGTACCTGCGCCGAGTTCGACAACGCGCGAGCCCGGCCGCATGTCGGTGGCCATCAGATTGGCGAGAGAACGGCTGCTCGGAGCCAACGCTCCCACGCTGAATGGCTCTCGCAGCAGACTCCGGAAAAAACCGCCGCGCTGCGGTCGAGATAGATCTCGCCTGACGTCGAGTCCGGCTCCGGACATGTTGCGGTAACCTCTGATGATTGAGCGTGAAAAAGGCAAAACGAGCGATTTATTGATTAAAGTTCTGGCGTTTGAATCGCAACATACGTGCAGAACACGCTGTTGGCAATGTTTCTTGGTCTCTAGTTTGAGTTCTTTTCGCCGTCTATCGCCTCTGGAGACCGCTTTCTGTCAGGTGCATTGCGCTAAGAGAGAGAACGCCGAGAATGGCGAAACCACCGACCAGGGGCAGCACCGTGCCGTTATACGATTGGCCGATGAGCATACCCAGCAGCAGTGATATTACGGTGGCGACCGAGCCAATAACGGCAGCCGCCACGCCTGCGATATGGCCGAGCGATTCGATGGCCATCGCATTAAAGTTGCCAAACACAAGACCCAGGCAGAAGAACGTGAGTGGGCCCCACGTCATAAATGCCCAAAGCGGCGGATGGCCGTCCATGGTCCAGGCGTAGTACAAGAATCCACCTGAAACCAGGCACAGGCCCTGCAAGGCACGTCTTGACAAGAGTCTCATACCGAAACGCATGACGAGTTGCGCGTTCAAGACGGATGCGCAACCGAGTGACAGAGCAAGGGCTGCGAAGTACAGAGGAAAGCGCGTGCCGAGAGCGAACTGGGATTGAAATATCTGCTGTGCAGAGTTGAGATAGCCGAGGAAGGCACCGAACACCAACCCTGACGAGATCGTGTAGCCGACGGCCCAGCGATCGTGACCGACTTCCATGACCGCTGATCCTATCCGCTTAAGAGTAAACGGCTTGCGCTGACTCGCCGGCAAAGTTTCGCATTGACGCATGCCGAACCAAAGAAGTACTACTGACGCGAGTGAGAGCAGGAGCGCGAAGATCATGCGCCAGTCTGCGACGAGAAGGATCGCTTGTCCGAGAGCCGGCGCGAGCATCGGCACGATAATAAAGACCGCCATCACGAAGGACATGACTCGAGCCATCGCGCGTCCCTCGAATTGATCGCGGATCATTGCGATCGTGACGATGCGAGGAGCGGCCGCGCCGAATCCCTGCAGGACGCGGCCGAGAAGCATGACAGGGAAGCTCCAGGCACTCATCGAGAGGATCGACCCGAGCATAAACAGGCTCAGGCCGACATAGATCGGAGGTTTACGCCCGGTGCTGTCGGAAATCGGACCATAAAATAGCTGTCCCACTGCAAAGCCGGCGAACAGCGCAGAGACAATCAGCTGTGTGCCGTTTTCCTGCTGCACGCCAAGGTCGGTGCCGATAGTCGACAGGGCGGGAAGCATCGCGTCGATCGAGAGCGCTACCAGCGAGGTCAGCAGAGCCATGAGCGAAACGAATTCGCCGAGCCGTAATCTCTCGTTGGGCATTACGTCACCGAGAGGACGATGTTGCCGAAATGTGCGCTGGATTCCATTGCCCGATGCGCGTCCGCCACCTCTGCCAGAGGTAAGACGTCGTGAATCAAGGGCTCGATCCTGCCGTCTGCGAAGAGCGGCAGTACCTGTTCAGTGAAGCGAGCCGTGATAGCGGCCTTCTCGTCGACCGGGCGGGATCGCAGCACCGATCCAATCACGCGCTGACGTTTGACCATCAGACGCGCAAGGTTAATCTCAGCCTTGGCGCCGCTCATGACGCCGATGATGACGAGTCGCCCAGCCACGGCCAACGCCTTCAGATTGGGCGTTAGATATTTGCTACCGATATGATCGAGGATGACATCCGTGCCGTGTCGGTCAGTGTCGTTCATGACTGCTTCATCGAATGGCTCATTCTGGTAGTCGATGACAAGATCGGCGCCGAGTTCCGCCACCCGCTCCAGCTTTCCCGGTGATGCTGTGACGAGAACGCGGCTTGTCGGTGTCAGTTGTTTGCAAAGCTGGATTCCGGCCGTATTGACGCCACCGCCGCCGCCGTGCAACAGCACGATCTCACCGTCGCTGAGTCCGCCCACGTCGAAAATATTCAAATAGGCTGTGATATAGGTTTCGATTACACACGCAGCTTGCTCAAAGCTCAAACGTTCCGGTATCGGTACGAGGTGGCTCGCGTACGCAACCGCGTATTCGGCGTACCCGCCGCCACCGACGAGACTCATGATCCGTTCTCCCGGGCCACAGGTCGTAACGCCCGGGCCGAGCTTCTCGACCACGCCCGCGACCTCAAGACCCAGGATCTCGGAGTCTCCCTTCGGCGGTGGATAGTTTCCGAGCCGCTGGCTGATGTCGGCTCGGTTGACCGATGTCGCCGCAACCTTAATAAGGACTTGGCCTTCGCCGGGCTCAGGGGTCGCCACCTCGTTCAGTTTCAGGACCTCGGGGCCGCCAACGCCATCCATCTGGACTGCTCTCATCTATCGCTCCTATCGTCGGGTTCGACGATTCTAACCGGTTCCCGTCCGGCTGCCCGTTTGATACCACCGCCGCTTCCCGTTATAAAGACGCAGTCTTGAGGGGGTACGACCCGTTATGAGCGAAACAACAACCAATACGCACGAAGACGAACTGGACAAACTGGAATTGCCGTCAATGGCGCCCGGGAGTCTGTTCGGCCACTTCGGTCCCGGGCTGGTCCTGATGATGACAGGCATCGGCACGAGTCATCTGATCACCGCGCCGGTGGCGGGTGGACGATTCGAGTATGCGCTGCTGTGGTGTCTTCCTGTTGCCTACATCTTTAAGTACTACGGCTTCGAGATGGCGTTCCGTTTCACGAATGCCACCGGACGCAGCATGCTGGATGCCTACTCCACGGCCTGGATGAAACTCCCCGTATGGTACGTGCTGGTCACCACGATCATTCAGTCCGCTATCGGCCAAGCCGGGCGTCTGATCGCTGCGGCTGCGGTTGTGTTCTATCTGATCCATCAATATGTCGGCCTCGATATCCCCGGTCTTGAGGACGACATGGAGTTGGCACTGTATGGTTTGGTTCTAGGCATCGCCTCGGTCTCGATCATCATGCGCGGCAACTACGCGGCCGTCGAACTCGTGACAAAAATCGCCGCCGGACTTCTGATCGTCTGTACGATTGGTGTCTACTTCGTCCAGCCGGCACCCGTCAGCGAATTTGTGCATTTCTTCCGGCTCGATGCCCCCGAAGGCTCGTGGCTGATCATTGCGTCGTTTCTTGGGCTGCTTCCGACCGGTATCGATGTCTCGCTACAAGCCTCCGAATGGGGCAAAGCGAAGAAAGCCGGCATGGGCCGGATTCGAGGCGAGCTTGAGGCGCGCGGTCTGGCAAAACCTTACGACCCGTTCGCCGCCGGAGAGAAAGATCTCAGTGTCGACACGTTGCGACTACCGGACCACGCGCGGGAGTACTGTCGTCGCTGGTTCAAGATCGGACTCTGGGATTTTCGCGCGGGTCATTTGATCTCGTTTATTCTCGCGAGCGTATTCTTGTTGCTGGCCGCCGTCTGGATGTATCCGAGTGAAGTCGCGGGTAATGCCGTCATCGGCGAGATCGCGACAATCTTCACCGAAAGCATCGGGCCTGGCGCGATGATCATTTTCCTGATGGGCGCTCTCGCGGCGACATTCTCGACCGCGTTCAATTACTTCGACGGTTGGCCGCGCGTTGTGGGCGCGTGTAGCCGAAACCTATTCCGCAGCACGGCTGCACTTCCGGGAATAGCCCGCGAAGATATCGGCGAGGAGAATCGGAGCCGCTGGTACTCGGAGTACAACATATATCGGATCAGCATGGTGTTTTCGCTGGTTGCCTCCGTCGCGATCATCGCGGGGCTGCCGCGTCCGGTGTACCTGGTACTGGTCGCCTCGGCGCTCGCTTATTTCGTCGCGCCCGTTATCTTCTTCCTGAATCTTTACTACTGCCTCACCATTATTCCGAAAGAAGACAAGATGTTTTATCCATCGACTTTCGCGACCTGGTTCGGCTGGCTTAGTTTCGTCGTGTTTACCGGAATGTGCCTGATTCTGATCCTGCAGCGCTTATTCGGCATCTCGCTGTTCGGCTGACTGGCGCCACATTCTGCTGTATCTTTCGTGCCGGGTCGCAGTTCCCTGAGCCTGCGGTGCCGTTCACCCGCCTGAGGATCGATCGTGTTCGAGACGTTAGAAGAATTACCCCGTGATGCCATTCTCGGCATCATGGCCTTGTTCCGTGAGGATCAGTACCCCGGCAAGATCGACCTGAGCGTCGGTGTCTACCAGGACGAAAACGGGAACACTCCCATTCTCGAGTGTGTACGGCGCGGCGAACTGCAACTGCTCGAGGCGCAGCAGACCAAGAGTTATGTGGCGATCGCCGGCAACGCCGGTTTTAATGCCGGCATAGAGACGCTCTTGTTTGGCGCCGATCATCCGGCGTTGCGAGATGGCCGCGTCTCGACGGTGCAGACGCCGGGCGGCAGCGGCGGCTTGTGCATAGCTGCCCATCTGATATTGCGCGCCCAGCCCGATGCACGGGTCTGGTTAAGCGATCCCTCCTGGCCGAACCATCTGCCGTTATTGCGGCTCGCCGGGCTGAACTTGGAACAATACCCCTACTACGACTACGAGAATCATCGCATCGACTTCGACGCCATGCTTAAGGCGTTCGAAAAATTGGATGCCGGCGAGCTCGTGTTACTGCACGGCTGTTGTCACAATCCGAGCGGCGCGGATCTGTCTCGGGAACAGTGGCAGACGCTCGCGGAGTTATTCGAACGACGCGGCATAGTGCCATTCATCGATATAGCTTATCAGGGGCTGAGCCAGGGGCTCGACGAAGATGCCTTCGGTGTTCGATTGATGGCTGAGCGGCTACCGGAGATCGTAGTCGTCGCGTCGTGTTCGAAAAACCTGGGACTTTACCGCGAACGTGTGGGCGCGGTTAGCGTTGTTTCGAGAAACGCAGACGCGGCGAAGCTCGCGCTGAGCAACGCGTCGAACGTTGCACGAGGGATCTATTCGATGCCGCCTGACCATGGCGCAGCCATAGTTGCAGCGGTTCTGCATGACGACGCGTTGCGGGCGCTGTGGATCGAAGAGTTAGGCGAGATGCGCAATCGCTTAAATGACCTGCGCCGCTTGCTGGTCGACAGATTAGTGGAACGACATTCGCCAATAGACTTCTCGTTTATTGCTCAAGAGCGTGGCATGTTCTCTTTCCTCGGGATCTCCAGGGAGCAGGTGGTTAGACTCCGGGAGGAGTTCCATGTCTACATGGTGGAATCCAGCCGTATCAATGTTGCCGGTGTGAATCGATCAAATGCCGATACGGTCGCCGACGCGATCGTAGCGGTTCTTTAACGGGCATAGCGTAGTCGCTCGTACGGTGGGCTAAGGGATGCGGTTGCCTTCTCCGTACGATCGGCTGCTGATCCCGATTTACGTGCCATCTTTCCTGATGGCTATCAGCAACCAGGCGATGATTCTGTTGCTGCCGCTGTATGCGTTGCAGGTCCTTGATAGCCCCGCTTATGCGGCGCTTGTCGTCGGTTTTCGCGGTCTTGGCATTCTCGTGTTCGACGTACCGGCCGGCATGCTGGCCGGCCGCTTCGGTGATAAGACCCTGCTGCTGGGCGGACTCATTACGCACGTACTCGTGATGCTCGCACTGGCCGTTGCCTCGGCCAACTGGCTCGTGCCACTGCTGGCGATTCCTCTGGGCGCTAGTATGGCTGCCTGGTTCCTGGGAAGGCAGTCCTATATTACCGATAGCTGCGCGCCGGCCGAGCGTGGTCGGGCGATCGCCGTTATGGCCGGAATCAACCGCTCCGGATTCTTCATCGGCCCGGTCGCCGGCGGCTTCCTCGTGGGGTTGTACGGTTACCCGGTCGCCTTCGTCGCGGGGGCAGCCTTTGCCCTGTTGGCTGCCGTCATCGTGGTCGGATATACAGCGAATATCCGGCCCGAGCAGACAGCCAAAGCGACCGTTCTAGCCGTCATCGGGCGCACGCTCGGCGGCAATCGGCGTCTATTCGCAACGGCGGGGTTCGCGGCGCTCACCATTCAACTGATGCGCGCGACTCAGCAGTTACTCGTGCCGTTGTTCGGAATCATGGCCGGGCTGGATGTCGCCACGATTGGTTTCATCTACTCCCTCTGTGCGGCGCTCGATATGTCGTTGTTCTATCCCGTGGGCGTCATCATGGATCGCTGGGGGCGCAAGTGGACCGGAGTTCCGGCGATGTTGGTTTTCGTCCTGGGCCTGACGCTGCTACCGTTCTCCCAGGGTTTCTACAGTCTGCTGGGGGCCGGGCTGGTGCTGGCGTTTGGGAACGGGCTGAGCACGGGTATCGTCATGATCCTCGGAATGGATATGGCGCCCGCGGAGCAGCGTAGTCAGTTTCTCGGCGTGTGGCGTCTGCTTGGCGACCTGGGCGTTGTCAGCGGGCCTTTGATTGCGAGTGTTCTCGTGAATATCGCGACACTGGGGACGGCCAGCTTCGCAGTCGCCGGGCTCGGGTTATTGGGTGCCGGCTCGTTTCTGTTTCTTGTTCCCGAGACGCTGCATTACTCTCGTCAGAGCGACTCAGAGTCGCGTTCACCCGGTTGAGTTTCCGCGATTCGGGTTACTCGTAACGTAGCGCGTCGATCGGGTCGAGGTTCGCCGCCCGTCTGGCGGGCAAGATGCCGAAGAACAGGCCGACGCCGACACTGAACGCGAACGATAGTATGACCGATTCCGGTGATACATAGACGGCCCAACCTGCCGTATTCGACAGTAGTACGGCCAGACCCCAGCCGGCAAGTACGCCCGTGAGTCCGCCCAGCATGCATAACACGGTGGATTCGATCAGGAACTGCAGCATGATGTTGAGCCTGGTGGCGCCAAGTGCCATGCGCACGCCGATTTCACGGGTCCTTTCGGTGACCGACACGAGCATGATATTCATGATGCCGATCCCGCCGACGATGAGGCTCACGCCCGCGATGCTGGCAAGCAGTAACGTAAACGTCTGTGTTGCCTGTTCGCGGGTCTCGAGAAATTGTTTTTGATCGAAGATCGCGAAGTCGTTCGCTTGCCCGGGCAATATCCGATGCTCCGTCCGCAGTACCCGCTCGATATCCACCATCGCGACTTCGGGCGACACGCCGTCCGCAATTCGAACGCTTATCTCGTCGAGATCTTCCGAGCCCAGGACGCGTGATTCCGCCGTGCGTAACGGCATCAGGACGCGTTCGTCGGGACTGTTTCTGTCGGATCCGACCTCGGCCAACACGCCAATAATAGTGAAAGGCACTCCGCGGATGGCCACCTGCTGACCGATGATCTCTCCGGGATCCTCCAGCTCGAGTTGCTGCGGTATTGCACCGCCGAGTACGGCGACGCGTTGTTTACTCTCATCGTCGGCACGAGTGAACATCTCGCCGTACTCGACTTCGTATCCTTTGAGTTCCGTATAGCCGTTCGTTGTGCCAACCAGCCGTAGATTAAGATTTCGATTGCCATACTTGATTTGGCCGCGATCCTCTAGATTTGGCACAACGAGATCGATGTACTTGGACTTTTCTTCGAGCGCCCAGACATCCTCCACGTCGAGCGTCAGTTGCTGCCGCGACACACCGCGCAGAAACCAACTCTGAGCGGAGATGTTCAATACGTTTGCACCGAGCGCCTCAATCTGATCCTCGACAGCTCTCTGCGCACCCGAGCCGGCGGCCAGCATGGTGATCACGGCGGCGACGCCGATGACGATACCGAGCATGGTCAGGACCGCGCGAAACAGATTCGCCCTGATGGACTGCAGCGCGACGCGTAAAGTCTCACCGAATAACATTGCGCTCTCCCGACCCCTGGTTCGTGACGCTGATAACCTGAGGTTCCATATAGCCCTTAAGGCCGAGGACCGAGTGCTGGCGGCCCATACCCGATTCCTTGGCGCCGCCAAACGGCACATAGGCGGATATTGCCCGGTGTTGATTAACCCAAGCGGTGCCGACCTCGAGTCGTTTAGCGATGTCTTTGCCGCGCTCCGAGTCCGTGGTCCAGACCGAGCCGCTCAGTCCATAGCGAGTATCGTTGGCGCGCCGAATCGCGTCCTCGGGATCCTTGAACTTCAAGATTGGGACGATCGGGCCGAACTGCTCCTCTCTAACGAGGCGACTGTCCTCATCGATGTCGGTTACATAGGTCGGCGGCAGGAAATAGCCGGGTCGATCCGGTATATCGCCGCCCGCGAGAATTCGTGCGCCGCCGCGTTTCGTCTCCTCGAAGATGTCCACGACCTTGTCGTACTGCATTTTGTTCTGCAAGGGTCCGAGTCTGTTATTCGGATCCAGGCCATCGCCATAGGGAGCCGTTCGCGCTTCTTCTGCGAGTACGTCACAGAGTTCGTCATAGACATCTTCGTGTGCGTAGATCCTTTTGATTGCCATACAGACCTGGCCGCTGTTAACGAAGCAGGCGAAGAACAGTCTCTTGGCGATCGCTTTGGGATCGGCATCGTCCAGCACAATCGCGGGGTCGTTACCGCCTAACTCAAGCGTGACGCGTTTCAAGCTCGGAGCGGCACTCGCGAGCACTTTCTTGCCGGTCGCGACGGAGCCGGTGAAGGAAATCTTCTGAACTTCGGGATGTTCGGTCAGTAGGCGGCCGAGGTCGTCGCCTCCGGCCACGACGTTTACGACGCCTGGCGGGAAGATCTCCCGAGCCAGTTCACCCATCCTGAGTGTCGTCAGCGGCGTGTACGGAGACGGCTTGATGACAACCGTGTTACCGGTGTACACGGCCGAGCTCAGCGAGCCCAATGCAAGGGCGGCGGGGGCATTCCAAGGCGTGATGATGCCGACGACGCCGAGTGGCCGATAATGCAGCTCGATGCGGTGGGTGTCGTCCTCGACCAGCAGCTCGACGGGTATCTGCAAGCCGACCGTGTCGTTCGCCTGTTGCAGGCAGGAATCCAGCTCGGCGCGCGCCTGTGCGATCGGTTTGCCCTGTTCCCTGACCAGCAGCTCGACCAGCTCGTCGTCGTGTTCGGCGAGGAGTGCCGTATATCGCTTGACGTAAGTTGCTCGCGCCTCGTAATCGAGTCGGCTCCAACCGGTGAATGCGCTCCGTGCGGCAGCGATTGCCGCGTCCAATTGGACGTCACTTGCCGCCGGGCAGCGGGCGAAGACTTGCTCGGTGGCCGGATTGATAACATCCAGCCAATTGTCGCCCGTGACGAGCTCACCGCCGATCAGCAGCGAAAAATCGTCTCGAATGTCCAGGTCGTCTACGCGTGCGGCCACTAGCCAGCTCCGTGGTCGATCGAGGCCGTATGATATCACTGGGATGGGCGCCGGCCGGTGCCGCTTAAGGATTGTTAAGCTAGACCGTCCCCGTATCTGTGGCCAGCGTATCTACTGGTCTTTGTGGGAGCGGCCGCCTGGCCGTGATCCAAGCTAGCTCAATAGATCGCCATCGATGGCGACGCTCTTGATCAGCGCATAGATCTCCTGGCCGTTGGCGAGCTGGAGGTCGTCAACGGCTTCGCGGGTAACTCGTGCGCGCAGATGTTGGCCGCCAACGTCGAGTAGGATTTCAGCGAAGATCTCTTCCACGAGATCGATAGAGAGAATCCTCGCCTGCAGAATATTGCGGATACTGATGCCCTGCGGCTGCTGCGTGGCCAGGGCTACGTCCCGTGCCTGAATCCGCAAGCGCGTATTACCGCCCAACGCGATAGCGGTACCGGGTACATATAGGCTCTGCCCGGCCACGACCAGCGTCGTCATGCCGTGCAGATGCTCCGTCGCCCGGGCTTCGAGGATCGCGCCGGGCTGGAGGTATCCAGCAAGCGGCATGAGGTCGATTCGCTCGAGGACCTCGATCGCGTCACCGTTCGCCGCGACTTTACCGTTTGCGAGCAGAACGATTCGCGTGGCCAGGCGAGTCACCTCATCCACATTGTGCGTCACATAGAGTACCGGTATCCCAAACTCATGCGGCAGGCGCTCGATATACGGGATGATTTCCGCTTTGCGTTTCCCATCGAGCGCAGACAGTGGCTCGTCCATCAGCATGAGCGCGGGATTTCGGAGCAGCGCTCTGCCGATCGCCACCCGCTGTTGTTCGCCGCCGGACAGGGACGCGGGATCGCGTTGCAATAGCGCGCCGAGGTCCAGCGCCACTACAACATTTTCGAGTGTCAACGCATCCGAGTTCGATGCCCGTTGCGCCGAGAACAGCAGGTTCTTCTCGACGCTCAGATGAGGAAAGAGCCGGCCGTCCTGGAAAACGTAGCCGACGCTGCGCGCGTGTGTTGGTATAAATTGCTTTCGCTCCCGGTCCTGCCAGATTACGTCGTCCAGCATGACTCGGCCTGTAGCGCGAACTTCCAACCCGGCGATGATTCGCAACAAGGTGGTCTTTCCCGCGCCGCTCGGCCCGAACAATGCGGTAATGTTCTGGAGATCGAGGTCATCGGCGACGCTCAAGGCGAAATCGTCAAGGTGAAGATCGACATGCAGGGAAAGTACCGTCATGACCTAGAGCCGAGTGATGGGAATACGCCGATTAAAGACGTAGACACTGAGTAATACGACGAAGGAGAACGTTAATAGACCGGCGGACAGGTAGTGCGCCTGAGAGTAGGTCAGCGTTTCAACCTGCTCGTAGATGGCTATGGACACAACCTTGGTCACGCCGGGGATATTGCCGCCGACCATCAGGACGACACCGAATTCGCCCAGCGTGTGTGCGAATCCCAGCACGATCGCCGACACGTAGCCGCGCAACGCGAGTGGTGACGCGACGCGCACGAAAGTGTCCAGAGGACTTGCGCCCAGTGTGGCCGCTGCTTCGAGCGGTGACCGTCCGATACCTTCGAATGCGGTCTGCAACGGTTGGACTGCGAACGGGAAGGAATAGATTACCGAGGCGATGACGAGGCCGGAAAACGAGAACGTCAGTGTCGTGCCGGTAATCTCGACCCAGAATCTGCCGATTGGTCCCGCGGGGCCCAGCAGTATCAGCAGATAAAAACCCAGCACCGTCGGCGGCAGCACCAACGGTAACGCAACGAGCGCCTCGATAACGGCTCGTGAACGGGACCGCGTGAAGGCCAGCCACCAGGCGAGTGGAGTGCCTAGTATCAGAAGTACGATCACGGTCGCGCTCGCTAGCTTCAGACTGATCCAGATTGGGCTGAGGTCCATCTCCATCGGCCTAGTTCAATACCCGGTAGCCGAAGTCGCGGATCACGGCGGTGGCATTGGGAGTCGAGAGGTACTCGAGAAGCGCGACCGCGGCGGCATTAGTGGCGCCTCGTGCGAGCAGAATAGCGTCCTGGCGAATCGGCTCATAGAACCCCGGCGGGATCAGAAGATAAGCGCCGGCGATATTCTCCGCCGAAATCTGTGAACGTGAGATCAGGGCAAGCTCTGCGTTGCCGGTTGCAGCCATCGCGTACGCCTGCGCGATGTTCTCTCCATACACTATTCGCGATGCCCACTGTTCCCACAGGTTCATCGTCATTAACGCCTGGCGAGCGGCTGTACCATAGGGTGCGAGATCCGGATTCGCAATCGCGAGAAATCGTATGCTTTCGTCGCGCAGAGCGCCGAGTTCTTGCGCCTCGATCAGGTCGGCATCGTTACTCCACAGGACCAGTTGGCCGATGGCGATCGTGGCCTGGGTCTGTTCAAGGCCTAATCCTGCTGTCGCGAGCAGGGCTGGCCGCCGCGTATCGGCGGCGATGAACAGATCATAGGGTGCGCCGTTGACGATCTGCGCGTACAGGCCGCCCGTAGAGCCGCTGATCACAAGCACATCGTAGCCGGTTTCAGTTTCGAACTGCTCGACGAGCGCCTGCATCGGCGCGTGAAAGTTTGCCGCGACGGCGACGGCGACCGATTCCGCGGAGCTCGGCGAAATGACCGTCAGCCCGGTAAGAATCAGCAATGAGGTTTGCAACAAGCGCATGCAGTTAAACGTTGCCAAGGACCACGAGATGTAGCCAGGCGTTGCCGGTGTTGTCAATCTGAACGCGCTCAGCTGCCATGACCGCACATGGTATGCTCGCCCTACTGGTGGCGGCCACCCCTATGGCCGCACGCATGGCGAGACAGATATTGGCTTGCGCCGGTTGTCTGAAGAATCCGACCGAGATCGGACGGGGATAGCAAGTATGACCAGACGCATCATCGTTGGAGTGACAGGCGCTGCGGGCTCGATCTACGGTGTGCGACTCCTTCAGGAGTTGCAGAACGTAGAAGACGTTGAGAGCCATCTAATCGTCTCCCGAGCAGGCCTCTTGAACGTCGCCACAGAGCTCAACATGCACCGCCGTGACCTCGAGGCACTTGCCGATGTCGTCCATTCCGATCGCGATATCGGCGCCAATATTGCGAGCGGTTCGTATCAGACGGACGGAATGATCGTCGCCCCCTGTTCCATGAAAACCCTGGCGGCGATCGGCACCGGATTGACCGATAATCTCGTCGCGCGTGCCGCCGATGTCGTACTGAAGGAGCGTCGACGCCTGCTACTGATGGTCAGGGAAGCGCCGCTCAACTTGGTGCACTTGAGAAACATGACGACCGTGACGGAAATGGGCGGCATTATCTTTCCGCCGGTGCCTTCCTTCTATGCGAAGCTTGAGAGTATCGAGGCCATGGTTGATCAGAGTGTCGGCCGCGTATTGGATCTGTTCGATATGGGTTCGGGTCTCGTCCGACGCTGGCAAGGCCTCAAGGATTCTTCCGTAGAGTCGTGATCGGCCGGGCGGCGATCGTGTGAGTTGTATCGGACTACGGTCGACAGGCAGAAGGCAGGTAGCGCGCGGGTACGGTCGGCGCAGAATAGGAAGAGCTATTACCTCCGCCTGAGGTTCCCATGGGACTCAGCCCGTTGGGAACCGGCGAGCTACCGCAGCGCCAGACGACGCCGAAGTTATTCGTCTCATAAGGCGTCATCGTGAACGTCAGTCCGGTAATCTGCGCGCTGGCGGAGTATCCGTAGCTGACGATGATAACGCCGTCCTCGATCTCGACACCCGTGACGTATTTTCCGGCGGTCTCGCCCGCAGCTCCAGTAAGACCCGCTGCGGCTCGATCTGCCGGTGCTTCGCCCCTGGCCAAAAAGGACGCAGCAACACGCGCTTTGGCCGGCGCGGCGACTGACAGTCCTTCGGAGACCTGGGCGCGAATGAGATAACCTTGATAGGTTGGAATGGCGACTGATGCGAGTATCCCGACGATCGCGACAACGATCATCAACTCGATCAGTGTAAAGCCCCGTTGTCGCTCCGAATATCTCAACCGTATCCCCTCCAGTCGTGGGGAAGCCACAGACTGGAGACGATACCGGAGGGGCCGGAGCGTGGGGGTGACCCACGTCTCAGATCGAGCCGGATTTACATAACGCTCAGAAGCGAGCGCGTCTTCCGAGATACGGTTGACGGTTGAGTCAGCGCTCAGCCGGGCAGGTGCGCACGGCCGATAATATTCAAAAACTCGGCTCGGGTACGGGAGTCGGAGCGAAAGTGGCCCAGCAACTGACTCGTGATCATCGCTACGCCGGGTTTATGGATACCGCGAGTCGTCATGCATTGATGTACGCCTTCGACGACCACGCCGACGCCTTTGGGTTTGAGTACGTCCTGAATACAGTGAGCGATCTGCGCCGTCATGGTTTCTTGAACCTGTAGACGCCGGGAGAAAGTTTCGACAACCCGCGCCAGCTTGCTGATGCCGACAACTTTTTTGTCCGGCAGATAGCCGACATGAACTTTGCCTATGATCGGCGCCATGTGGTGTTCGCAATGCGACTCGAAGCTGATGTCGCGTAAGACGATCATCTCGTCGTAACCGTCGACCTCGTAGAACGTGCGGCGGAGATACTCCACCGGGTCGTCTTTATAACCGCTGCACCATTCCTCGAATGCCTTGACGACGCGCCCGGGGGTCGCCTTCAGACCTTCGCGATCCGGGTCTTCGCCTAACCATCCCAATAGGACTCGAATCGCCTGTTCGGTTTCCTCTCTGCTTGGCCGGGTCACGTGAGTTCCTTCGATTTCAGTCTGACTGCGATGGGTCTCGCGCTAAGGCGAGGGCCGGCCAGTCTAAGGCCGCGAATTGGCCGGCGCAACTGGCGCCAAACGGGATCCCTTCCATTGCTGCTATGCTCCGCAGCTATCATGAGCGTTCGCCGCATAATCGATACTTTTCACGAATGGCAGCAGGGTGGCGAGCCTATCGTGCTGGCGACCGTCTATGACACGGAAGGATCGACGTATTCGAAACCGGGCCAGCGGATCCTGATTCGGGGTGACGCCGACTATCAGGGACTCGTCAGTGGCGGCTGCCTTGAGGGTGACCTCGCGGAGCGCGCGCGGGCCGTTATGGAGAGCGGCGAGCCGGTTGCGGTTACCTACGATATGCGCGATGAAGCTGACGATCTGTTCGGTCTCGGCGTCGGCTGTAACGGGCTCATTCGTGTATTTTTGCAGCGACTGACACAGGAGGCCGGCTACGAACCGTTTGCGTCGATCGCACGGCTGTCATTGGCGGATGGGTCGAACAGCGTCGCGACAGTCATTGCCAGCCGGAGTTCGTCGCTGAAACCCGGCACGACGCTGATTTGGGATGGCAACCCCGCTGAAGTCCAGTCTTCATCCGCACCCGGTCTCGAGCGGCTGATCGCCGGTTGCGAAGAGGTGCAGGTCGCAGGGCGCGCGCGTTATCAAGCCGACGATGATCTGGCCGTCCTCTATGCGCCCTTACGTCCGGTCCCGAGCGTTTTGGTTTTGGGCGCCGGGCCCGACGCCGTGCCGGTCGTCGGTATTGCGGTGGAACTAGGATGGCGCGTCAGCGTTGCGGACCATCGGCCGGCGTATCTCGAGAATGATCGTTTTGAGGCGGCGGATCGTGCTGTGTTGCTCGATCCTGCCAGAATCGACGAGGAATTCACTCTGAGCGACTTCGATGCCGTGATCGTCATGAGTCATCACCTGTTGACGGACCAGACCTATCTGGAGCAACTGGCGAGCATCGATCTTCCTTACATCGGAGTCCTCGGACCGCTCGCGCGCAAGGAGCGGTTGCTCGAGTCACTCGGTGAGGCCGGTAAGGCATTGGGCGGCAGACTCAAAGGACCGGTCGGACTCGATATCGGCGCCGATTCGCCAGAGTCTATCGCGCTGTCATTGTTCGCTGAGATCCATTGGGTACTCAGCGGCACAGGGGGCGCAGCACCCACTGTCGGCTGATCGTTTTCGATCAGCGCTTCGATCGCGGCGCGCGAGCTGAACTTCACCCAGGCGGCCGATGCTCTCAATGTGACTCAGGGCGCTGTAAGCCGACAGATCAAGTTGCTGGAGGAGGAACTCGGCGAGCTGCTGTTTCATCGCGACGGACCACGTCTCACGCTTACGCCTGCCGGGCAGGAGTACCGGCTTGTGGTCGTGGATGCATTGCGAATCATTCGACAGGGGACTGCGCGCCTGCGCCAACGCGACGACTCGCTGAAATTAACGCTCAGTGTCTTACCGTCATTCGCTTCGAGATGGCTCGTCTCCAGGTTCGAAGCTTTTCAGGTTCTGAACCCCGATCTAAAAATATGGCTAGGGACGTCGTACGAAAAGGTGGACTTTTCACAGCCGGGCGACGTCGATGTCGCGATCCGATTCGGACGCGGCATCTGGCCCGAGGCGCATGTCGAGACGCTTGTCGAAGAGCAGCTCTCACCCGTGTGTGCTCCGGAATTCGCGGAGCGGATGGTGGAGCCCCGCGACCTCCTCGAGTTCAAGCTGCTCTGCGAAGAACCGCCGTGGGATGAATGGCATCGCTGGTTGAGCGCTGAGGCGCTAGGTGGATCTGCGGATATGCCCGCGTATAGCAGTGACTTTTCCGTGCTCCTCCAGGCCGCGACCGAAGGCCAGGGCATCGCTCTGGGGAGGGATCTGCTGGTCGCGGACGATCTGAACGCCGGGCGCCTGGTCCGACCTTTCGCTCGTGGCATCCGCTCCGACTATCACTACTACTTCGTCTGCTCGCCCGGGCGAATTGACGCTCCGGAGATTCAAACCTTCCTGGCTTGGCTGCGCGGCGAGATGCAGGAGACCGTTCGACAGACCTGGGCGACCGGGACGTGATTCTCTTTCAGTAGGGGAGCAGATAGAGCACGATCGCAAGGAACGGGACCAGTAGGATCATCATCGTGATCGCGTAGCCGAACATGTCACGAGCGCGAAGGCCGGTAATCGCCAGCAGCGGGATCGCCCAGAAAGGGTTAAGAAGATTCGTGTGCGCGTCACCGACGGCGTAGGCCGCGATAGTCTGCCCATGCGGAATACCTAACTCGGCGCCAGCGACCATCATCGGTCCGCCGATGATTGCCCACTCGCCGCCCGCCGAGGGCACGAAGACATTTAGGATCCCACCGGTGATCCATGCGATCACGGGGAATGTTTCCGGCGTGGCAATCGAGAGTAGCGATTCGGTCATCGTGTCGACGAGACCGGTGCCCGTCATGATGCCGATGATTCCGGCATAAAACGGAAACAGCAGAATGACGCCCGAACTCCCCTGGACGGCGTCGTAGAACTCGCCCAGATATCTGGACGGACTCGTGTACAGCAGCAGGCCGATCATCAGAAAACCGAAGTTAAGGACGTTGAGGTTGAGGGCGCCGAGACCCTGGCTAAGGAACACGCTGGCGAACAGGACGAGACCGGTCAGCGCAAGGATTCCACCGAGTGCCGCGCTGTTGTCGATTTTATCCGCAAGCGACGGGTTCTTGCTGGGCGTCAGAGCTGTCGCTTCAGCTACCGTGTCGTCGTCCCGGTCGAGTTGTACGTAGCGTTCGATTCCTCTGCAGTTGTCGTCGGGCGGGCAGAGCAAGTACAACATGATCGATGCGAAGACCAGGCTCAACGCCGTGAGTAGCAAAGGGTAGGCATGAAAGACCCATTCGGTTGCCGGTATAATGCGGTCGACGAAACCGAGCGCCATCAACGCATTGCCGTCGGTCGCTTGCAGGAGTCCAGCGGAACTCGAGAGCCCCCACCCCCAGGTGAGACTCATACCCATGTAACCGGCGACGGCCAACAAGGGGTAATGGACCGCCATCCCGCTTTTACCTGCCTGTTTGCCCATTTCGCGGACCAGGATCGCGCCGAAGATCAGCCCAAGACCCCATGAGACCCAGCCGGTCAGCATTGAGCCGATGCCCACCAGGACGACGGCCTGTCGGCCGTTCTTCGGCAGGCGAACGAGACGAAGAATTCCTTTCCTCACGCGCGGATGGTAGGCGACCACATTCGCCGTCACGAGGATCAGTACCATCTGCATGGCAAACTGGAGCAAGGTCCAGAAACCGTCGTACCATGACTGCGCGATCTCCGTTATCCCAGATCCCTCGGAGAAAAACGCGGCGATGGCCGCAACGTATGTCAGGAGGATCGCGAACAGGAACGGACTCGGCATCCACCGTTCCACGCGGTCGGCGATCGCTTCGCCGAGCTTTTGCACCGGTGTTAGGGCCGGCTCTTTCTCCTCCACGTCGGTCATAACTCGTCCCCTTGATCGTCGCGAGTCATGTTACACGTATCCCCTACGGGAAAGGCTAGCCAGCCGTCGTGGTAAAGTTCTCACTGTGAATAAGTCCTGATCGTTAGGGGAACCATGGCCCCAGCCTGGGGGAAATTCAGTCTGTACGGCGTCGCCATTGCCGCGGCGGCACTGCTGCTGATGTCGGTGTCGATGGCAGCCTTCGCGCAACGCGGCGCGACTTTCACGCCCGACTCACTGGGCGACGGCGAGGACTCGCTGTTTGCATTACTCCGGACGCCGTTCGCGCGTCCCAGCGGCAGCTACGATGTGACGCTGAGATGTCAGGTTATTGTCGAGCCGGACGGCGGTACGCGGCTACCGCGCTGCCTGGTGATCGAACGCTACGACGCGTTTCGATTGGAAGTCGAGCGGGCGCTCGCAGTCGCGATCCTGACGCCGGCCAGTATCGACGACGAGCCGGTGCGAGTCTTGATGAATCTGGTCGTCGGTTATCGCTGCGCGGAGACTTGCCCAGTGTTCCTATTCACGAATCATGGCGAAAACGTCAGGGAGTTCGGCTTTAGCTATTCGGCGCCGCAGCCTGTTCTCGATGATGACACGTGGTATCGGGGTTTCGGCGAGAAAATGACCTGGGCCGCCAGTGAACTTTCGCCAGTGGAGGTTGGCGGGCTCGGCTTCGTTATTGCTGCGCAGATACACGAGTCAGGCAGAACGTCTGAACGGCGTGTCGAGGCTGACTTTTCGGAAGGTGCCGATAATAGCTACGAGACACTAGCCGAGAGTGCGGCGGGCTCCTTGCGGGATGCCCGCTACATTCCGGGTTTCTACCGAGGCGAAGCCGTCGAGATGCGGCTTTATGAATACTGGTTGAATCCCGACGGGGTACCGCTCGAGATTCTGAGCGTGCCTCTACGTGTGCACATTCTTTGGTCGGACCTCGTTCCGGCACTCGACAGTACGGTCACGGATGAACAGGTTCGGGAGATGGTCGCGAACGCGAACGAACTCTGGCAGCCGGCCGCGATTCAATGGCAGCTCGAGTCGATTGTTCATACGCAGGCCGAACGGCAACTGGGCTTCCGCAGCACGGTAATCGACGACCCGACTGGCCGAGGAGAAGGCGCCAGCGATACATTCTCACGCGTCTGCCCCGGCGAAGACTGGTTGAACCCGGGCTGGAACGTCTGTTGGGTACGCGCGGTCCCTCGCGGCGCATTGTATTTGAACTCCCAGGGTGGGGCGCTGCTCGGGGAGGCGGACGTCCTCGGCGGCGCCGTCCCGCCGTTCGCGTTGGGCCATGTACTCGGCCATCTGATGGGCCTTCTGGACGCGCCGGAGTGCGCCGGGACCTTCATGCGCTGGTTTGAGGGCGCAGGAGCCGGCAGTTCCTGTAACAACCCGACGCCGACGGACCTGAGCAACATCCAGATCCAGCGGGCTCGAGTTCAGGCCAGGATCGGCAGCCCCTATCGCGCCGGTGGCCGTCGGGGTGGCATGGGGAGGCGGCAGACCTTTTTTGAGATTCAATAAAGTATCTTCTGAGTTATTCTTGAATCTGTAACTCACTCACGAGGCGAGATAATAATATGGCGACCTATGAATGTGAAAAGTGCGGTATGAGTGTCAACGCGACGTGCGGCCACTGCGACACAGCCTTGGAAAACGATATGCTGGAGTTGGCGGATGGGAAACAAGTGCAGATTTCCAAGTGCCCCAACGGCCATGGCAAGATCAAGTCTCCCCTGTGCTGCGGGCAGGATATGAGTTGTTCTACAGCCTGATTACCACGGCTACTTTCGGCGTCAGGACGCTGGCGTTAGAGCGACGCCGCTACCAGCGGAATAACCGGACGACCGTGCCTTGTTCGTAAATATTTTGGCCGCGCGGTAGCTCCACGAAACCGTCGGTGCCGGCCAAGGCGACAAAGTCTCCTGAGGTGTTCGTCGGCCGCGGCGTCGCCATGCCGATACCGTCGTTGGTCCACTCGACGTCAACTGGCAGAAAGTAAGTCAGATCGGCAGAGAACTCGACGTCGGTAGCGAGCGTCACGCGTTCATCGCTGCCGGGACGAAGCCCGAGCGCCTGTTGTAGAGCCGGCCGGACGTAGCGATTCAAACAAACCATCGTCGATACCGGGTTGCCGGGCAGGGCGAAAACGGGCTTCGCGTCGCGGCTGACGCCAAACAACATCGGGCGTCCTGGCCGTTGCTCAATACGATGGAAGACCAGCTTCACGTTGAGTTCCTCGAGGACGCTCGGCACGAAATCGTACCGCCCCATTGAGACACCGCCGCTGAGGATAAGAACATCACTGCGGTCGTGTAAGTCGCGGATTGCCTCGAGCATGTTGTCTCGCTCATCCCGGAGCTGTGAGCGCGTGACGCGGGCGAGGTGGTGGCGTATCAGGCTCGCCTCGATGGCACGATCGTTACTTGAGCGAATCTGATAGTCAGCGAGCGCGTCTTCGACAGCGACGAGTTCGTCGCCGGTTGAGATGACGGCGACGCGTGGAAGTGCCGCGGCACGCACCTGTGCACATCCGGCGCTCGCGAGTACCGCTATTTCAGGCGGACCAAGCCGGATACCGGGGTTCAGCAGCGGGCTGCCGGCTTTTCTGTCGGAACCGCGAGGGTGGATGAACTGCCCGAGCGAGATCTCTGCGGTGTCTTCGATCTCTGCCGCGTCCTGAACACGCGTAATGCGCTCCACGGGGACGATGCTGTCCGCATTCTCCGGCAGCACGGCGCCGGTCATGATCTCCACGCATTGCCCGGCAGCTGAGAGGCTGAGGGCCGGAATGCCAGCCCCCTGAGTACCGATGACGTGAAACTTTCGCCTGCCGCTATGCCAGTCGCGGAAAGCGATAGCTATTCCATCCATCGTGACGCGATCGAACGGTGGTTGATCTCGCTCGGCGACGATCTCTTCGCTGAGCACGGCATCGACTGCGTCGGAAAGCGGCAGCGTCCGTTCTCCGAATGCGGTCATGCTCTCCGCTATCAAGCGTTCCGCGTCGGCGACGTCAGTCATGCGTTCTCCGTTAGCCCGGCACCACCAACGGCGCCGATTGCTCATGGTGCCATAGCCTAACTCCTTGTTTCTAGGCGCGAGTTTTCGTCGCGCCCACGAAGCCTACTGGCGGCTGCGAATGTTATACTGAAGGGCCGAGGAGGATTGTATGGGCCGCAGTATTTTGGTCGGTTTCGTGTGCTTGCTGACAGCGAGTACCGTCTCGGCCCAGCAGGCCGATAACCGTTCGATCATCGGCGCCGGAAACGAGTTTCTGTCTGCCGGATCGTTTGCCATCCGCATGGGCCAATACGACGAGGGCATCCGCCTGACCCATCTGGGTCTGACGCGCTATCAACCCAGTCGAGAGGATCGGGCGGCGGCGTATTCCAATCTGTGCGCCGCGCATGCCGGCAAGGGCGAAGCCGATCTCGCCATACCCTTCTGTGACGAATCCTTGCGCATGAGTGTCAGGAACTGGCGCGCCTATAGCAATCGCGCGTATGCGCATTTTCTCAATGGCAGGCTGGCGAGCGCGACATCAGACCTGGAGTTGGCCGCGGCGATCAACCCGGACGCCAAACAGGTACTGCAGTTACGCGGCATGATCAACGAAGTCGGACTGCGACCGCGGGTGATCATGGAGGATCATCAATAGCCGCTTTCACGCGACTGCGCGGGAGGCTTCTGGCGGTGCTGCTGCTGGCCGCCTGTTCTGCGCCCGGCCAGGCTCAGCAAGACGGGTCGACCGATGAGGGGGTCATCGATCCTCGCGACACGTGGACCTGCGTGTTATACGGTAATCCCGCCCTCGGAGACGAGCGCGTGCTTCTGAGCTTCGCGCCGGATCAATCTACGCTCATGGCGAAACCGAGCGTGGATGAAGCCCGCCCCTGGGCGCCATTGTCCCGCTGGCAGGTGGAGGACGAGATACTTTCCTTCCGTGACTCCCGAACCGGTCGAGACTTTCAGGCGAACCTGCGCCGTTCGACACTGGGCGGCGAATGGCGGACTCTCAATACGCTCGGTGGCTGGTGGTGCTCCGAGGCCGGGGAGGAGGTCGATCTCGGTATCTTCGCTGCAGCCGAGGATGAATCACGAGCGATGCTGGCACCGCTCATACCGGCGGTCATGGCGACTCCGGCCTACCCACGGCAGGCGATTCGCGAGGCGGTCGAGGGGCGTGTTGTACTCTGTTTCGTGGTCGATCCGACGGGTGAACTGCGCGACCCCGAGTTCGTCGAACTTTCGGACGAAATCTTTCGTGCTACCAGCCTCGACGCGCTGATGAGTTCGAAGTATCAACCGTGGCTTGATCGAGTTAATGCGGCGCCGCGACCAGGCTGCCGAAGTTTTATCTTCCAGTTGGACCGCATCTTTTAGTCTGTGGAGACCATCGTTCCGCGACTGACGACCGGATCTGTCGGCCGTCATCTCAAAGCGTTGGCCTTGCCGATGGCAGTCGGCTTTGTCGCGCTTAATTCCTACAGCATCGCAGACACTTATTTCGTGGGGCAGCTAGGTACGCTGCAGTTGGCGGCTATCGGTTTTACGTTTCCTGTGGCCTTTACGATGGTTGCTATCGGTCTCGGGGTGGGTATCGCGACGTCCAGCGTTCTCGCGCGCCTCCTCGGTACCGGTGACCGCGACGCTGTTCAGCGCATCACGACTCACGCTTTGCTATTGGGCGCGCTGCTGGGATTGGCGTTGCTCGTTATCGGGCTTGCGACCATCGAGCCGGTTTTTCTAGCCTTGGGTGCCGACGAACGAACGCTACCGCTCATTCGTGATTACATGCGTCCCTATTATTTTGGCAGCGTGCTATTCGTCTTGCCCATGGTCGGCAATTTCTCGCTTCGGGCGATGGGCGACTCTAAGGTGCCTGCCGTCATTCTGAGTCTCTCGGCGATCGTGAACATCGTCCTCGATCCACTACTGATCTTCGGACTCTGGGGATTCCCGCGACTGGAACTGCAGGGCGCGGCGATTGCGACTGTCCTGGCGAACGCCGTGACCGTCGTCGCGTCGCTGACGATTCTGTACCGCCGCGAACGGATGATTTGCTGGCGCTACGTGAACGTAGAGGACCTCTGGGATTCGTGGCGACGTTTGCTTCATATTGCCATTCCGGCGACCGCGACGAATCTCCTTCTGCCGGTCACCTTTGCCGCGATCACGGCGATGGTTGCGGTTTACGGTCCAGAGGCGGTCGCCGGTTTTGCGGTTGCGTCGCGGCTGGAGTCGGTCGTTCTAATCGTGATATTCGCCGTGCAGGCCTCAGTAGGCCCGGTCGTCGGCCAGAATTACGGCGCGGGCCGTTTGGACCGCGTGCGCGGCGCGATCTCCCTGTCTAACCGATTTCTGCTGATCTACGCGTTAGTTTTCGCCGTCATCTTATTCGTGTTCGCGCGCCCCATGGCCGGGCTCTTCAACGACAACTCCGTGGTCGTCGAGACGGCTACCGCCTATCTGCGGATCGTACCAATCACCTTTGGTGCATTCGGGCTGATGATGATTGCGCTCGGGAGTTTCAATTCGTTGGGACGCCCGATGCCTCCAGCGATCTTGACGTTCGTTAAGTTTTTTATTGTCTACTTGCCGCTGGCGTGGACGTTGTCACGATTGATAGGCATCACGGGGATTTTCTGGGCGAATGCCGTTTCCCACGTGTTGCTCGGTATTGCGTCAGCGGTCTGGCTCAGGAAGGCGCTTGCCAGTTTGGAAGCCGAGGATCGATTAGCAAGTCGGCCGGCGAGCGTGAATGTCACAGCGACGCGGGAGTCTAATTATTGATGACTCGGGCCGTCTGGATCTCGACCTGATAGGAATCGGGGCTCGTGAACGGGCCCAATCCGGTCGCGAGCTGTGTTCCTGCGCCGGGCTGTAGGGTCTGCCGCAGCGCTCGGTCGGTCTGACGGAGCGCTCCCTGGCGATCGATGTATCGAATAACCAGGCCGAGATCCGTCACGGTCACACCCGATGGGTTGCCAATTTGGACGATGAGCTGGCCCTGGGCATCTGTGTAGGCGGCGAGTTGCAGATACCGGCCGGGATTCTGCGGAAGATCGAGACGAACCATCGCGTCGCGCGCGGCCTGCCCGGCGAGGCTATTGGAGTCTGCGGCGACCGAGTAGTGTTCGAGCGCCGCCGCGGTATTGCCGCGCGACTCCGCCAGCATTCCCAGTGCGAAGTGCGCATCGGCGGTCGCGAATAGAGTAATACTGGCCTCCAGATTCGCCTGTGCCGCGTCCGGTTGATTCAATGCCTGATGAGCGAGCCCTTTATGCAGGTGGTAGTAGAAGAACTCATCGTTGAGCGCGATCGCATCCGCGTAATGATCGACCGCGGCCGTGAGGCGATCTTGCCGAACGTCGATATCACCCAGCAGCGCGTGGAAGTGGGCTTCCTCCGGCACGGCTTGAACCGCTTCGCCGGCGAGCTGTACCGCGTCCTGCAGCCGATTCTCCACGAGCGCGATTCGGCCTTCGTCATAGGCGGCGTAAGCGGGCTGGTTGCGTCGCAGATCGCTGCTCGCCGCCTGAAACCGCTCTCGTTCCAGAACGCCGTCCGTCGCGAGTGCCGCGGCAGTCGATCGGTTTCGATCGACACGTTCTTGCGACGGTGGGTGGCTCGCGAACAGGCCGGCGACCCAGCCTTCGGATTGGCCCTCGGCAAGCCGGACAAACGTCTCCTGCAGCGCCACCGCCGCTTCGGGATCGTAGCCGGCCGACGCGAGATAACCGATACCGTAATAATCAGCTTCCAGCTCCGCACCGCGGCTATAGCGTTGGTTTAGCAGCTGTGCGCCCACGCTGGCTGCGCCGATCGCGAGATCTGAGTAGTCGCTGCGTTGTGCGGCGACAGTCGTCGCCAACAACACGCCTTGCAGAATCATACCGCGCTGCATCGCTTGAGCGCCGTGCCCCGCTGCTGCATGGACAATTTCATGTCCGAGGACGGCGGCCAGCTCTGCTTCGGAGTCGAGTTCGAGCAATAGGCCCCGATTGACGGCGATCTTGCCGCCCGGTAGTGCCCAGGCATTCGGAACGGAGCTGTTGAGGACGACGAATTCGTAGGGCAATGCCAGGTCGCTTTGATCGGCGAGACGATTGCCGACGCTCGTGACGTAGGCGGTGAGCTCTGGATCCGCTACGAAATCGCCGCCTTGCATTTGCCGCGACGGAAAGTACTGTGCCTCGCCGATGGCGATCTGGTCGGTCGTCGACAACAACGCCAGCTCGCGCTCGCCCGTGACGGGATTGACGCTGCAGCCAGCGCCAGCGAGCAGCACTAAGACCAGCAGCGAAGTAGAAAATTGCCTAAAAATGCGCCTAATTGTCGTCAACGTGCGCCTATCGTCTGGGAAAACGCAAAATTGGGGGTTAACGGCCGTTGCCCGAAGGCGCGTTGCTCGGCGTGGATATCTCTAGCCAGGGCTCGATCTCGGCAGTGAAGCTGAGATACGACGCATAAATGCGCGCCACCAGCGGATCCTCCGCCGCCAACTCGTCCAGGACTTCCGCACTGTAACGTTGCAGGGCCTCGAGCACATCGTCGGGAAAACGCCGCAGCTCGATCTGGTGCTCTTCGGTCAATGTCTTGAGCGCCTGATGATTGCGGGTGTTGAACTCGGCGAGGAGATAGCTGTTTTCTGCAAGACACGCCGCCCCAACGATAGATTGCAGCTCGGGTGACAGAGAGTCGTAGGCTTCTCTCGACACCAGCAGTTCTAACGCACCCGATGGCTCCTGCCAACCGGGGTAATAATAATATCGAGCGGCCTGGTGCAGGCCGAAAGCCATGTCATTGTAGGGCCCGACCCATTCCGTCGCGTCGATCGCGCCGGTCTGCAGTGCGGTAAAAATCTCCGATCCCGCCAGGATCACGGGTAACGCGCCAGCCCGCTGCATCACCTCACCGCCGAGGCCCGGGATACGCATCTTCAAGCCCTGTAGATCTGCCAGGGAGTTGATCTCTCGATTGAACCAACCGCCCATCTGCGGGCCGGTATTGCCGGCCGGAAATGGGACGACGTTTTGTGGAGCGTACGCTTCCTGCCAGAGTTCCAGGCCGCCGCCGTGGAGTAGCCAGGCGTTAAAGACGTCGGGCGTCATGCCAAACGGCACACTGCCGAAAAGCTGAGCTGCGGGTATCTTGCCGCGCCAGTAAATCGGGGCGCTGTGCCCCAACTGGATCGTGCCTCGCGAAACGGCATCGAGGACTTCGAGGGCCGGGACTAATTCCCCCGCGGCAAAGACATCGACCGTAATGCGCCCGCCGGATAGATCCTCGAGCCTGTCTGCGAGCCGCGAAGCCGAGACACCGTGACCGGGGAAGTTCGGTGGCCAGGAGGTAACCATCCGCCACTGATGCTTTTCATCGGCGATAGTGACCTCATCGGTACCCTCGGGCTGTGTGCAGGCGGCGAGTGTACCGAGGCCGCCATAGAGAAAAGAACGTCTGCGCATCGGCCCATTCTGCCTTGGGTCTCGTCGTTCTACCAGAGTCCGGTGGCTGCGCTGAATTGTGCAAGCCAGGGTTCATGAACGACAATTGCGCCTTATGGATAAAGAATCAACTCGAGGGCCGGACTTCATTCGTCAAATCGTGGCGACCGATATCGAAGAAGGAAAGCACGGTGGACGGGTGCAGACACGATTTCCGCCCGAGCCGAACGGCTATCTTCACATCGGCCACGCGAAGGCAATCTGCGTCTCGTTTAATATTGCGGCCGAATTTGACGGCCAGTGTTATCTTCGTTTCGATGACACCAATCCTGCTGCGGAAGACCCTGAGTTCGTGGAGGCCATAGAGCGAGACGTCCGTTGGCTGGGATTCGAATGGGCCGACCTGACTCACGCTTCCGATTATTTCCCACGACTATTCGAGCTAGCGGTCGAGCTCATCAACGCAGGAAAGGCGTATGTGGATAGTCTCAGCGCCGCGGAAATTCGCGAGTACCGTGGGACGCTTACGGAGCCCGGCAAAGCGAGTCCGCATCGTGAGCGTTCCGTGGAAGAGAATCTCGACCTGTTCGAAGCAATGCGTCGCGGAGACTTCGACGAGGGCGAGCATGTCTTGCGCGCGAAGATCGACATGGCGTCACCCAATATGAATATGCGCGATCCGACGCTGTATCGTATTCGGAAGGTACCTCATCAGAGAACGGGGGATACCTGGTGCATTTATCCGATGTATGACTTCGCGCATACGCTCTCCGACGCGCTGGAAGGAACCACTCACTCTCTTTGCAGCCTCGAGTTCGAGGATCATCGGCCGCTCTATAACTGGCTCATCGAGCAGTTGCCCGTTTCCCATCATCCGCAGCAGATCGAGTTCTCGCGCCTGAATCTTATGTACACCGTTATGAGTAAGCGCAAGCTCAAGCAGCTCGTCGACGAGGGTCATGTCGATGGCTGGGACGATCCACGCATGCCGACGCTGTCGGGTATGCGGCGGCGCGGCTATAGGCCGGAAGCAATACGCGATTTTATCGGTCGGGTGGGCGTTACCAAGAAGGACCACATCATCGAGCTGGGGTCGCTCGAGAGCGCCGTCAGAGAGGATTTGAACGAGCATGCGCCGCGGCGCTTCGCTGTCCTTCGGCCGCTCAAAGTCGTCATCGAGAACTATCCCGAAGCTGATGAAGAAAGCTTAGAGGCGGCTAACCATCCCAATCGCCCCGAGCTGGGATCCCGCCAGGTGCCGTTCTGCCGTGAGATATATATCGAGCGTGACGACTTTATGGAGGATCCGCCTGGAAAATTTCGACGACTGGTGCCCGGTGGCGAGGTGCGTTTGCGCTACGCATACATTATAAAATGTGAGGAAATAATAAAGGATGCTTCCGGCGAAGTGACTGAGTTGCGGTGCAGCTTCGACCCCGAGACGAAGAGTGGTTCGGAGCAAAGTCAGAGAAAAGTAAAGGGCACGATTCATTGGGTGTCTGCACGCCACGCGGCCCGTGCGGAAGTTCGTCTATACGATCGGCTCTTCAAAGTCCCGAGCCCCGACCGGGGAGATACCGACTTCGAGCAGCACTTGAATCCGAACTCGCTTGAGGTGCTCCGCGAGGCGGTGCTCGAGCCGGCCCTCGCCGCCGCACGCCCCGGAGAGATATTTCAATTTGAACGCCAGGGGTACTTCGTTGTCGATACGGGTAAGGCGGGGAACGGGCAGTCGGGTTTCTCGCGTACGGTGAGTCTGCGCGACTCGTGGGCTAAGCTCGAGCGGCAGGCCCTGCAGGACACCAAGAAGTAGGCCAGCGCTGCCTCAGTCCCGAGGTATCTGCGCTAACCATCTGTTACTATTGCGTTTAACAACTACGAACAAGACAGTCTGACTGACTCCTATGGCTTCCCAACGTTATCAACAACGAGTTGAGGCAATGCTGACCGCCGCGGATATCCGTATCGGTGGTGATCGCCCGTGGGATGTCCGGGTTCTCAACAACGACCTCTACGCGCGCGTGGTTGCTGAGGGCATGCTGGGTGTCGGCGAAACCTATATGGATGGCTGGTGGGAATGTGAGCAGCTCGACGAGATGATCTGCCGGGCGTTCCGTGCGGATTTCCATCGGCAGATTCGGCCGTTTAAATATCTGCTATTCGTCCTGCAAGCGCGGCTAACGAATCTGCAGCGCCAGGCGAGGGCATTTCAGGTCGGACACGAACACTACGATCTGGGCCAGGATCTTTACCGAGCGATGCTGGACAAACGCATGATCTACAGCTGCGCGTATTGGAAGGACGCGACGTCGCTGGAGGAAGCGCAACAACACAAATTGGATCTAATCGCCCGCAAGCTCGAACTTGAGCCCGGCATGAAGGTGCTCGATATCGGCTGTGGTTGGGGCGGATCCCTGCGTTATCTCAGCGAGAAGTACGGAATTACGGGTACCGGTATTACGATCTCTAGCGATCAGTTCGAGCTGGCAACCGAAGTCTGTAAAGATTTGCCGATAGAGATCCGAGTGCAGGACTATCGCGATCTCAACGAACGCTTCGATCGAATTTTCTCGATCGGTATGTTCGAACATGTCGGGCACAAGAATTACCGTGGCTACCTGGAAGTCGTACGGGATTGTCTCGAACCGGACGGTCTATTCCTGTTGCATACGATCGGCAGCAAGTTCTCACAGGCACGCACCGACCCCTGGCTGACGCGCTATATATTTCCCAATGGGATGCTTCCGTCGCCGATGCAGATATCCATGGCGGCCGAAGGCCGGCTCAATATCGAGGATTGGCATAACTTTCCGCAGGACTACGAGCGCACACTGATGTGCTGGTACGAGAACTTCGAGTCAGCGTGGGGTGAATTACGAGCCGACTACAGCGAGCGCTTTTTCCGGATGTGGCGTTACTATCTGCTCGCATGCGCCGGCGGCTTCCGTGCCGGCGGTAACCAGTTGTGGCAAATAGTCTTTTCTCGAAATGGGGTTCCCGGCGGCTATAGGCCGGACGGCGTTCGATAAGGCCGTGCGGCCGAATGAGTTAAACTAGTGGTCCGCTAGCGTTCGATTCGCGAGATTTCACCAGCGCCGTAAATTGAGATGACGAATAAGATTACCGAATGGCACTCTTCGGGCGAGGTGACGGACGCCTTGTCGCGACCGCTGCGCGATCTGCGAATTTCTGTCATTGATCGTTGTAACTATCGCTGTCCCTACTGTATGCCCGCCGAGATATACGGCGATGATCACGAATTTATGCCGCGCCATCATTGGCTGACCGCCGGCGAACTCAAACGCATTGCAGGCCTCTTCATGCAACTCGGCGTCACGAAACTGCGACTGACCGGCGGGGAACCGCTATTACGTCGGGATATCGTCGAGATCGTCGGCAAGCTTAGTTCCTTGCCCGGTTTGGAAGATCTCGCGCTGACAACCAACGGGACACTGCTTGCCGACAAGGCGAAGGATTTGAAGGCTGCGGGACTTCGGCGGATCACGATCAGTGTGGATAGCCTCGACGACGCCGTGTTTCGAGAGATGAGTGGTGGGCGTGGGGACATCCAGAATGTACTGGACGGAATTTCGGCTGCGCAGAGCGCGGGTCTGGGCCCGATTAAACTCAATGTCGTCGTCCAGAAGGGCAAGAATGACGCTACGGTTTTGGACCTGCTCGACCATTTTCGCGGCTCGGGACTGATCCTCAGGTTTATCGAGTATATGGACGTCGGGACGTTGAACGGCTGGCGTCTCGATGAAGTAGTTTCATCGAAAGAACTCGTGGAAAAGATCTCGGCTCGTTGGAAACTTGTGCCGCTGGAGCGCAACTACCGAGGCGAAGTCGCTCAACGCTATGCGTTCGAGGACGGTAAGGGGGAGATCGGATTTATCTCCTCAGTCAGTGAACCGTTCTGCGGCGCTTGTCACCGGGCCCGGTTGTCGGCAGACGGCACCATCTACACGTGCCTGTTCGCCGGCGAAGGGGTCGATCTTCGCGGGCCGCTGCGCGGCGGGATCAGCGACGCAGATCTTGTCGGGTTACTCCAGAACATCTGGCGGCAGCGAACGGATCGCTACAGCGAGCTTCGAGGGGAGAATACCAAAGCCTCTCCTGAGTCCCGTATCGAGATGTATAGGATCGGCGGCTGATGCTGACGCACGTGGATCCGGCTAACCGGCCGACCATGGTGGATGTCGGAGATAAAGCCGTGACGCAAAGAACGGCCCAGGCCCGGGCGGTCGTCGTGTTCCCGGACAATGTACTGGCCGACGCGCAGATGGGAGAGACGCTGCGCACGAAAAAAGGACCCGTATTCGATACGGCAATCGTGGCCGGTGTGATGGCCGCGAAGCGCACTCACGAGCTGATACCGTTCTGTCATCCAATTCCGTTGGAGGACTGCAATATATCGATCGACTGGGGCGCGACGGGTGAAGTCGTTATTGACTGCACTGTCCGAGCAACTCATAAGACGGGCGTCGAGATGGAGGCCCTGACCGGGGCGATGACGGCAGCACTGACCGTCTATGACATGTGCAAGGCGCTCTCTCACGGTATCGAAATCAGAGACGTCAGGTTAATTTCGAAAACGGGCGGCAAGAAGGATTTCGGGGCAGCGGCAAGACCGTGATCAACGTCACCGCGCAGTACTTCGCCGTGTTCCGAGAGCAGGCCGGTCTCCATATGGAGTCGTTGACGACCTCGGCAGCGACTGCCGAGGATCTTTACGCAGAGGTGTCGGCCCGGCACGGTTTCGCAGACTCCATGGCACGTTGTAAGGTCGCGATTAACGAGGAGTTAGCAGCCTGGACCGCTTCATTGACGGAAGGCGACGTTGTTCTATTCTTCCCTCCCGTGGCCGGAGGATGAGCTTCGAGATCACAGACCAGCGCCTCGACCCCGACGCGCTCAAGATGGCGCTGACCCGTGAGGCCGCCGGCGCCTGCGTCTCATTTGAGGGTTGGGTACGGGATCACAACGACGGCGAGGCGGTGACGGCGCTGGAGTATGAGGCGCATGCGCCGCTGGCGAACAAAGAGGGGCAGCAGATTTTCGAGGAAGCGGTCGAACGTTTCGATCTCCTCGCAGCCCTTGGCCGCCACCGTGTCGGTCGTCTCGAGATCGGCGAGTGTGCAGTGTGGGTTGGTGTCAGCGCTGCCCACCGGGGCGTGGCGTTCGATGCCTGCCGCTACATTATCGATGAACTAAAAAAGCGGGTTCCCATCTGGAAGAAAGAGCATTATCGCAGCGGCCCGTCGGGTTGGATTAATAGCGCGACAGGATCGGCTTCAGCAGATCGCGAAACATCCTCTTAACACCGTAGGCTCAGCGAAGCGCGCGCTCCACGCGTCGTCGATCTTCTCTCGTATCCACATCGAACGCCGCTTCCGGCATCGTGACGATCCTCATACGCGAACCGGCGCTGCGGAGTATGGCTCTGGCGCCGGCATCGCCCTGGAGGCTGCGGAGTTCTGGCCAGAGTCTGCGCGGCAGAATCACCGGGACGCCAAAGTCGCCTGCATACCCTGCCGCGACAGGTTGGCCTGGCCGGCGTTGCCAGACGTCGACGAGACGTTGTAACGAAGCGGCGCGGAGGTCCGGCTGATCGGACAGGAGTACTAGTACGCCACTCGCTTCCCGAGGGACGGCGCCGACACCTGCGACCAAGGAACCGGCTATGCCGTCTTGCCAACCCGCGTTCTTCACGACGGGGATGCCGGCGTAGTTTCGGGCCAGTAACGCCCGCAGGCGTAACGAGTGAGCGCCCAAGACCACCAGGACCCGGCCCGGCATGACGGCTTGAGCCGCATCCATGGCGCGCAGCATCAGAGGGCGCACCGGGTCGCGAACGAGTTGCTTCGGATAGCCGAGGCGCCGCGATCCTCCCGCCGCCAAGAGTACGCACCAGAGTGCGTTTGAAGATGGCCACGCGGGGGAGCTCATAGCGTTCACTATACTGGAACCGAGTTGTTACATAACTGGCCGTATCGCTGTAGCAGAGCGAATGCGGTAATCTATCGATCACTGTCCATTACACCATTCATGAATACGAGAGACAGGGAACGGGGCTTCGTGAACATCCGATTGAGCCTTGCGAAACGCAAGGACGCGCCTGCCATTGCAACTATGGCCCGAACATTGATCGAGCATGGGCTGCCGTGGTCATGGAACGAACGGCGAATTACACACTGCCTTGCGAATCCCGATTGCGTAGTTATCACGGCTCAGGACGGGCGCAGACTCGTCGGCTTCGCGATTATGGAATTTCTGGACGATCGTGCGCATCTGAGTCTTCTGGCGGTCCGGCCCGGTTATCAGCGGCGGGGCGTTGGACGCTCTCTGCTCGAGTGGTTACATGGCTCTGCGCGGATTGCAGGTACGTTTCTCGTCCATCTGGAAGTGCGCGCCGGTAATGAGCCGGCTCTCGCCTTCTATAGACGCCTCGGTTTTCATGAATCCGGCGCGCGACGTGGCTATTACGCCGGCAGAGAAGATGCCGTGCGCATGGCTTGCGATCTTGCGGTGAAGATGGCTTAGCTGGCTACTGCTCCGAAACTTTGGTCTTGGCGCAATAGGCGGCGTCATTCATTCTCTAATCTCGCAGCTTTCTTCCTGGCCACCGGCGCCGCCGCTTAGGAGCGCCGCGCGCGATGAAATGTTTAACCGTCGGCCGGCCGTCGCCGCGGTGAAATGAATCCGCAACGTTTTTGAATTCCGCATCGTCAACGGTCAGCCGCTCGCGGCGACGAAGATGATCGAGCCAGGTTGCGTCGATGAAGTGCTCGATATAGCGCGCCTCGTCCTCGGTATCCCGGAACAGTCCCCAGGCGACCGCTCCGTTTCGTAGTCGCATGCGGCGGACATCGCGCATTGCAGCTTCGAAGCTCGTCCTCTCATCCGCGGCGATGAGATATTCGATATTAACCATGACCGGACCATCGTGGTCCTGCTCTGAAACGGTTACGAGTCCTTCAGGGACGGTAGTGGCAAGCGAGTGGTCGACCCGCGCATGTGTGGCGAGCTTCCAACGCGAGGCGATCAGGCCGGCGATGAGGCCCAGTCCGACGGCGACGGTCAGCGCGGTCGTCGTATCTGTGGCCGATGCGAGGCGGCCCCAGGTTGCGCTGCCGATGGCCATACTGCCCATGAAGCTGGCCAGATAGACGGCGAGGCCACGCGCCCGAATCCACGCCGGCAGGGACATTTGTGCCGAGACCTGCAGGGTTGAGATGACGCTGATCCACGCAGCTCCAGCAACGAACGTGATTCCGGCTAGCGGCAGGATCATGCGGACGTGCGCAAGTCCCAGCAGCGTTAACGCACCGACGATAGTGCCGATCGTCACGAGCTTATCGCTGGAGATGCGTGAGCGAAGCTGAGTCAACGCCAACCCAGCTGTCACCGCACCGGCACCCATGCCGGCTACCAAAAGGCCGTACGCTTGAGGTCCTGCTCCGACCTCGACACGAACGATCAGCGGCAGAAAAGCGAACAGCCCGCTCATCATCGTGAAGAACGCGACGCCGCGAATGATAACGGTCTGTAGAGACGGAGACTGGCGAACGAATCGGAAGCCGGCCTTCAATGCGCCGAAGAAACGCTCGGACGGTAGCGTGCTGCGAGGCTGCGTGCTGCGATACCGAAGGATGACGAAATAGATACCGGCGAAGCTTACGGCGTTGAGTAGAAACACCGGCCCGGGGCCGGTCAGAGCGATAAGCGCGCCTGCGATTGCCGGTCCTATGGCTCGAGTGGCATTCATCGCAATCGCGTTCAATGTCACAGCGGCGATTAATTGTTGCCGAGGGACGAGATCCGGAATGAGTGACGTAAACGCCGGCAACATCATTGCCGTGCCTGCCCCCAGTCCG
>Ga0255049_10000126_pt1 | contig 42691 bp, 34 predicted proteins | sample JV7_2_3_MG_FD_183615 | JGI IMG/M metagenome (GOLD analysis project Ga0255049, IMG submission 183615) | Seawater microbial communities from Jervis Inlet, British Columbia, Canada - JV7_2_3 | ecosystem: Environmental > Aquatic > Marine > Inlet | place: Canada: British Columbia | collected 2016-10-06 | reverse complement strand
CTCGGTGCGGGCGGCCCTGGAGTTCGTGGCACGCAGGCGGCGCGCCTCGGAATTAGCGACGATGAAGCGCTCGACGTTGTTCAGGTGAATCGCCGCGAGCGATACCTCGGCGGGCGTCAACAACTGCGTCTGCGCCAGAATTTCGCGCAGCAGGCTCTGCGCATTTTCCGGATTCGATTCGGGATGCCCTGGCGTCGCGAGGACCAGAGCCAGGCGCAACCGCGTGTTTGGACCCGGCGTCAGTGTAGCCGCCGCATCCGCATCCGCGAAGATCTCGGCCTGTGTCGCCGGATCGCCTGCGGCAAGATCATAGAGTTCCTTGAGATAAACCTCGGCCTCGGGTGCGCCGAGAATAACCGTGTTGTCCGCTGTTGCCGTGGGTCGACCTTTTAACCAGTCAGTAACCTGCGTACAGCCGGTCATTGTCGACACAACGACCGCCAGCGCCACAATAGTGGTGCCTCGACGTAGCCATTCTGTATATCTGAATCTATCCATTCGCAGCCAACTTCTGCTGTGGCACATTGCGCGTCTGCGGAATGTGAATCCTGAAATGCGCGCCCGGGAATTCACCCGAGTCGATGAGCTCAACAGATCCATCGTGCGCCTGGATGCACTCCAGGACCACCGACAAACCAATACCTGTACCGCCGACCTGGCCGCCTTGCTCGCGGCGGCCTTGAAAAAACGCCTCAAAAATGCGCGGGCTTTCTTCATCCGGAATGCCGGGACCCGTGTCACCAAATTCGAGCAGGAAACTGCCCGGCGCCTGGCTTGCACGAATCGTGATCAGCCCGCCTCTCGGCGTAAATTTGATCGCATTCGACAATAGATTATCAAGCACGGTTCGAATCTTGTCCTGGTCCGCGTTCACAATAATATCGGCAACTTCGAGTTTTAACTGAATATTTGCGGCTTTTAGTGCCAGTCGTTGAGACTTTGCGATTGATACCACTTGTGCACGCATCGGGAAATCGGAGAGCGTCAGGACCTCGCTTTTGGTTTGCCAGGCGCTAAATGACAGTAGATTCTCGATGAGCTGCTGCAATTTCAGGCCATTCATACGCAATATATCCGTTACTTCGCGCTGCGGCCCCTGCAAATCGCCGACCGATCCGTCGAGCAGCAACTCAGTACCCTCGCGAATGTTCGCTAACGGCGTTTTGAGTTCGTGCGACATGTGCCGCAGGAACTTGTTTTTTTCCTGCGCCAGTTCGAGCAGCCGAACGCGCAGCCATTCGAGTTGTCGACCCAGACGTTCCAGGTCGGTCGGACCCTTTATCTCGATAGGTTTCGAAAAACCGCTTTCGCCCAGTTGACCGATTGCCTGATCAATCTGTCGAATAGGGCGGGCGACGAGTAAGAAGAAAAACAGCACGAGAACCAGCGTGCCGGGTACGAGAGTGGCGACTTGCCAGGCGGAGACTCGTTGGGCGTGACGCGCTGTCTCCAGCAATCTATTGAGTTCCGTATCGACGTACGCGGTCGTTATGCCCGTCAAACGCAATACGCTCTGCCGCAACGGCGCGAATTGTGAAATTGCGGCCTCGAGTTGTTCGTCGTCGAGGTTTGCATCGGACAGAGCGCGCATAATTTCGTGCGCTCCCGTTCCCACCGATGCGGCGAGTTGGGTCGCGTTCGCAAGCTCAAGTAGTGGCGCCATTTCCGTGAGCTGGGATTCCAGCGACGCCAGATCCTGTGCCATTAGCTGCAGGGTCTCGGAATTTTGCAACACCTGGTACTGGCGGGCGACACGCTCCATCGAGCCGAGCTGCTCTTCGAGGCGTCGATTGTTTTCTGCGGCAGAAACACCCGTAGTAACGAGTTGTTCGCTCTGCCCGGCCACGCGGTCGAGGTTGAAGAGCGCCCAGATCACGGCCACCAGCAACGGCAGGGCAACGAGCCCAAAACCGACCAGAATCAGTCCATTAAGCGATCTTGGTCGTTGAAATTTCATTATGAAAGTGTAGCACCGACGTTGACGCAGTAGTTCTGCGGAATGTCTTAGGCAGCCCAGTAGGCTGATGGGTCCTGCGCCGCGATTTTGCGCTCCCATTCGAGGCTGGTTTGAACAATCGTATCCAGGTTATCGAACTGTGGTGACCAACCAAGTACTTCACGGACTCTCTGCGCTACCGCGATTAGCTCCGGTGGATCGCCGGCGCGGCGCGGTTGTTCCTCGATGTTCAATGGTGCGTCGTTGGCTTTTTCGACAGCGGCGAGAACTTCGCGCACGCTATAGCCGTGTCCATAGCCGCAGTTGAGAACAGCCGAGTCGCCTCCACCGCGCAGGTACGTCAATGCATCGAGATGGGCCGACGCGAGATCCTCGACATGAATGTAGTCTCTGAGGCCGGTTCCATCCGGCGTTGGGTAGTCCGTGCCGAATATGGAAACGACCGGCCGGCGTCCCGTAGCGGCTTCGCACGCGACTTTGACAAGCAGTGTTGCCTTCGGCGTCGATTGACCGATCGTGCCGGTCGGTTCACAACCTGCGACATTGAAGTATCGTAGTGCGACGTAATTGGGGCCGCCGGCTGCCGCAAGGTCGCGCAACATCCATTCGGTCATGAGTTTCGAGGTGCCGTAGGGGTTGATCGGTTGGGTGGGCGAATCCTCGGACGCCTTGCCGCCTTCGGGGATGCCGTAAACGGCAGCAGTCGAGGAAAACACGATGTTCCTGACCCCGTTGCTGGCAGCTGCTTCGAGCAGCGTGCGGCTTGAGGCTGTGTTGTTACGGTAGTACTTGAGCGGATCCGCAACGGATTCCGGCACGATCGTGTGTGCCGCAAAATGCATGATCGTGTCGATTTCATGGTCGGTAAAGATTTTATCAAGCAATGCGGCATCACCGGTATCGCCGATGATCAACTCGCCCGCGGTTACTGCTGCTTCGAATCCCGTGGTCAGGTTGTCGAGCGCGACTACGGACTCACCGGCCGCACCGAGTTGCCGCACGACATGGCTACCAATGTATCCCGCGCCGCCGGTAACCAATATCTTCTTGTTTTGCATAAAGTTTCTTTCCGAATAAGAGGCTGTTCGCCTGAACTTTGAACTGCTTGGTAGATTTATCAGTCGAAGTTTATCAATAGTTGGAGCCGAGAATATGGACCTGCATCGCACTCTGTTACGTTATGTAAGGTTTGTTTGTCGCAATAGTCGCACAGTTCGGGTTATGTTCCCGTTCATTGTCGATCGGTAGAATTGAAGGGGCATCGGCGGCTCTTGGCCGCCGGGTCACAGTAGGGGCAGTTGCCGGAAAATGACACTTGATCTCAATTGGAAACTCACCGCAAGCCTGCTCGTAATGCTTGCCCAGGTGGCGTGTGGCGGCGGCGGATCGTCGGGCGGTGGAGGCACCACTAACATCGCGCCAAGCGCAAATGCAGGCACAGACCAGACGGTCGATGAACAAATCACCGTAACGCTCGATGGAACTGGCAGCAGCGATCCCGATGGTGATGGCTTTACTTACAACTGGTCACAATCGAGCGGTGCGTCGATAACCATCAGCAGCGCGACTTCGGCCCAGGCCAGTTTTGATGCGCCCAATGTCGGTATTGGCAGTAGCACCACGCTGTCATTCCAGCTCAGGGTCACCGACTCGGTTGGTGCTATCGATTCGGATACAGTCGACATCGTCGTCAACGGTGTCAGTAACACGGACCCTGTCACCGACGCCGGCGCGAATCAGGCAACGACTGAAGCCGAGACTGTGAATCTGAACGGTACCGCCAGTGACGGCGACATTGGCGACACGCTGGTTTACCTGTGGACACAATTAAGTGGCACCGGTGTCGCGATTATTAATAGCGATATGGCGAATGCCAGCTTCGTTGCACCGAATGTAGCGGCTGGCGGAGAAACATTGACGTTTCAGCTCGCCGTCAATGACGGTACAGCAACCGCGGCGGATACAGTCGACGTAACGGTATCGGAAGCGGCGGCTGTGGTGACAGTATCGGGCATAGTCTCCTACGAATTTGTTCCGCCGAACAACAATTGTCAGGGTTTGAATTTCGGCTCAATACAAACTCGTCCGATTCGAGCCGCAACTGTACAACTAATTGATGCTGGTGGCGGTAACGTGATTGATTCAACCGTTGCGGCCGACGATGGTGGCTATTCCTTTAGCAATGTTGACGGGAATACCGATGTGCGGCTGCGAGTCCGCGCAGAACTAAAAAGGACTGGCGCACCGAGCTGGGATGTCGAGGTCCGGGACAATGTGGACACCTCGCCCAGCCCGCCTCCGTTGGGGAGCCGGCCGCTGTACGTTTTTGACGGTGCGAACTTCAATACCGGTAGCGCTGACATCACGCGCGACCTGACTGCGATGACCGGGTGGGGCGGCAGCTCCTACACCGGCACTCGCGCGGCCGCACCGTTTGCGATCCTGGATGCTATCTATTCCGGGATGCAACTGGTTTTGACGGCCGACGCCAATGCAGTCTTTGGTCCCATGGACGCGTTCTGGAGCATCAACAATACGAAGACCAGTCCGTCGGATATCGATGCCGGGGAATTGCCCACGTCGTTTTATCGTGGCGATCTCGACTCCCTCTTTCTCCTTGGCGACGCGAATGACGACACGGAAGAATTCGACGACCACGTTGTCGTACACGAGTGGGGCCATTATTTCGAAGACGTTTTCTCGCGCTCGGATTCGATTGGTGGATCACATTCGATTGGCCAGAGCATCGATGCCCGCCTCGCGTTTGGCGAAGGCTGGGCGACCGGACTCGCTGCTATGGCGCTGGACAATCCTCTTTACTGCGACACATCCGTCCCGGGAACGAGTGGCGGTTTTGGAATCGATACCGAGAACAACAACTCAGGAGCCCAGGGCTGGTTTAACGAAATGTCGGTCGCGACATTCCTGTACGACCTCTGGGACACGGATGCCGATGGTACGGATGCCAACTCCATAGGGTTTGGACCGATTTTCGATACGATGACGGGACCGCAGGCAGCGACCAACGCATTCACAACAATCTTTTCATTCGCGGCGGAGCTGCGCCCTATGTTGAATGTGGCGCAACGTACATTCGTTGATTCGCAGCTATCGCGCGAAAATATCGAAACGTCGAATATTGACATCTGGGGATCGACGCAAGCTAGCATCACAACATCGCCGAACCATGCGCGGGATGTCCTGCCGCTGTACACGACACTGCCGACCGATGGCACTGTCATCAATATCTGTACGAACAGCGACTACGATTCGAGACGCGACGGAAATAAACTGGCGGAATATCGCTTCCTCAGGTTTACGACGACTTCGTCCGCGACTTTCACGGTAACCATTACGACGACGACGCCGACGCCACCGACCAATGATCCGCCACCGACGCCACCGGATGAATTACGGGACCAGAGTGACCCCGATATGTTTGTTTTCCGCAGGGGGCAACGACTGACGCCAAGTGTGGGCACAGGTACAAGCCCAGACGCGAACTCCGAGGTCTTTACGACCCAGGTACTGCCTGCCGATACCTACGTCGCCGATCTGCAGGAATGGCGTTACGAGGATGACGAGGCTTCCAGCGACTTTCCCGAGCAGATTTGTTTTGATGTTTCTATGAGCCCGCTATAGCGGCTCGCCTACTGGCCGATCATTAGGTGATAAATATGAACAGAGCGAAAATCATTGCGTTGTCAGCGCTTGCCAGTTTCGGCCTGAGCGCCTGTGGCAATAGTGACGTCGACGAGTCAGCCGTCGAGGCAGAAACAACGCCGGCCAAGAGCGCGCCTGCGGTCGCCGGCGCCAAGCCGGAATCCAGCTACGACGGCACGGTCGCCAAACCCGGCGCGCCGTTCAGCGTCAGCTACAAAGTCATCGGCACGCCGATCGTCGGCAGCCCTGTCACGATCGACCTGTTGGTGACATCGACATTGGGATCGCAGCCGGTCACCGTCAGTTATCGAATCAACGATGCGTCCGCGATGATGTTTCACGAGGCACAACCCGCGGAAGTCGAGATGGCGCCCGCCGCCAACGAGGATTTCATTGCACAGCAGGTCACGGTTATTCCGCAACGAGAAGGGCGCCTGTACCTGAACGTTGGTGCGTCGGTCGAAACGGATAATGGATCGATGTCCAGCATGATGGCCATTCCGATCCAGGTGGGTCTTGGCGGCCGCGAGCTCGAAGAACATGGCGAGGTGCAGCTCGATGAGAACGGCGAAGCCGTGCGAGTGTTGACCAGCGACTAGCCGAGCTCCGCCAGTCGACTACGGGTATCTACCTACGAATTCGGGAAAAATTTCCCAATAAAAAATCCAAAACTGAAGTCGCGTCACAGACTTGTGTCGCATACCTATCTAATGTATCGAGCCAGAGCTGCGGGATTAGCTGGCCGATGCGAAAGGGTTTAAGAGACAAGATCAAGGCTGCCGCTGAGCAGTCCGAAATTACGAAACCTGATTTCGTAGAACTCCTGAATCTGATCGACCAGCATTATGACAAAATGGAAGCGACCATTACGCAGTCGATTCAGACGCGTACGCTCCAGGACAACACGCCAATAGAAGCCATTTTCGACAGCGTTACAGAGGCGTTAATATCGGTAAGTGCCGATGGCGTGATTCGCAATTGCAACAAAGTCTGCTCGCGCTACTTCGATCTCGACAAAACATCGCTTATCGGCTCGAACCTCGCCGGCATTCTGCCCGGCGCGACCGGGCAACCGCTCGGCGAGTTCCTGGCGCCCTACATGTCGGACCTCGACGGCACACAGATCGAACTGGTCGGTGGCGAAGTGCTGGCATTGCGCGCAACGGGCGACAGTTTTATTTCCGAGATTAGTGCCAGCGAGCTGTCGTCGGATGAAGGGCCGATTTTTGTCATCAGTCTTCGCGATGTTACGGATCGCAGGGAAGCCGAGAGCGCATTGCGTGAAAACGAAGAGCGCTATCGCGCGCTGGTCGAAAACGCGCCTGAAGCGATTATTGTCTTCGACGTCGACGACAATCGCTTCACCGACGCTAACGACAATGCGTGCAAATTGTTCAATCTGTCGCGTGCAAGACTGCTCACTGTCGGTCCCGAGGCGATCAGCCCAAAAATGCAGCCGGATGGCTCACCCTCGTTCGGTGTGCGCCGCGGTTTCGTCGATCGAGCGCTCGCTGGTGAGCATCCGACCTTCGAATGGATGCACAAGGATTCGGCGGGCAAGGAGCTGCCTTGCGAGGTTCGATTCAGCCGCCTGCCATCCGACGAGCGACAACTGATTCGGGTGAGTGTCACGGATATCGCCGAACGCAAACGCAACGAAGCGTTATCGTTCGCGCAGAACAAAGTGCTGGAGATGATCGCAGCCGGTACGCCGCATGACCGGACATTGCGTGCCATATGTCGCTTCGTCGAACGCATCGGCGACAACTTCAAGACCGCGATCATGCAGCTCGACACAAAGACACAGACGCTGTCCGTCGATCAAGCGCCGAGTCTCTCCGATGCCTTCAAGCTGTGCCTCGATAGGGTGCCCGTCAATAGTAAGGGTCTCACCTGTGGCTCCGCCGTACATCACGATAAAGATCGGATTACCAAGAGCATCCAGGACGACGCTGGTTGGGTCGCAGCCGCCAAAGAGGCGGCGAGACAGCGTCTCAAAGCAACCTGGTCCTTTGTCGTTCACGGCGAGGCGGGTCGCGTGATAGGTACATTGGACGTCTATCTCGACGAGTGTCGCGCACCAACGACGGACGAACTCGACCAACTAGGACGAATGGCGCGCCTTGCGGGTATCGCGATCAAACGCCAGCGAGATGAGGAAAAACTGCGGACAAGCGAAGCTCGATACCGTGGACTCTTTGAGAGTGTCATAGACGGCGTTTACATCGCCTCGCGTGAAGGCGAGATAATCACAGCGAATCCCGCTCTTGTTGAGATGCTGGGTTTCGATAGCGTCGAAGACCTCAAGGCCGCCGGCATGACGTCGGTCCTGTACGTGAATCCGATTGATCGCGAGCGCGTATTCGCCCGTCTTGAAGCTGAAGGCGTCGTTAAGAATTTCGAATACCGACTCCGTCGCAAGGATGGTAGCAAAATCGTCGTTCTTGAGAACTCGCGCGCAATCTACGACGACGCCGGGAATGTAATTGCACACGAGGGTACGATTACCGATATTACGGAACGTAAACGAGCCGAAACACGCGTGTTCGAAGAAAAAGAGCGCGCCGAGGTAACGCTGCAGTCCATCGGTGATGGCGTTATTACGACTGATGCCGAGGGCAAGGTCGATTACATTAATCCCGTGGCCCAGGATCTCATCGGCTGGGACATGCGCGGCGCCAAAGGCACGTGCGTCACCGAGATCATGATGATCGTAAACGAGCATACGCGGGCCTCGGTCGAAAACCCGGTCGTACGTTGTTTGAAGGAAGGTCGCGTCGTTACTCTGGCGGAGAACTCCGTTTTGGTGGCCAGGAATGGTGAAGAAGTGCCGATTCAGGATTCGGCCGCGCCGATTCGCGATCGAGTTGGAAATATCATCGGCTCTGTCATGGTCTTTCACGACGTCAGCAAAGAATCGCGCTTGTTCCGCCAACTCAGTTACCAGGCCTCACATGACACGTTGACGGGTCTCGTGAATCGCCGCGAGTTCGAAAATCATCTCATCGGCGCACTCGAGCGAACTCGGGTCAACGACGAAGAAACGCATGCGCTGCTGTACGTCGATCTCGATCAATTCAAGGTTGTTAACGATACCTTCGGGCACACGGCAGGCGACGCGTTGCTGCGACAGTTGACCGAGTTGATTCAGGCGAGTATTCGATCGTCGGACGTGCTTGCTCGCCTGGGTGGCGATGAATTTGGCATATTACTGGAACGCTGTAATGAACAGCGCGCGATTGAAGTTGCTGAGTCGATTCGTGGCTCGATCGAGGGTTTCCGCTTCGAGTGGCAAGAGTCCTTTACGACCGTCCGCTGTTCTATCGGCATTGTACTAATAACCAGCGAAAACGCCGATGTCGCGGGCGTAATGAGTTCGGCCGATGTCGCGTGTTATTCGGCCAAAGACATGGGGCGTAACCAGGTTCACCTCTATCGAGACAGCGACGCTTCCATGCGCCACGAAGAAATGAAGTGGGTCTCGAGAATTACGAGCGCGGTGGAAGATGATCGACTCGAACTCTATTTTCAGCCGATCATCGGAATTGGCGAAGACAAAGGCCATAAGCGCGGACATTACGAATTGTTACTTCGCATGCGCGATGAGGACGGCGAGCTTGTTGGTCCCGACCAGTTTATTCCGTCTGCCGAACGCTACAATCTGATGTCGACGCTCGACCGCTGGGTGATTCACGAGGCGTTATCGGAACTGGCCGACCGTAGCACCGATGGTGAGGCACGCTACACCCTGGCGATCAATTTATCGGGCACGTCGCTCAGCGAGGATCGCTTCCTCGACTTCGTCATTGATGAACTCGAAAAACAGCAGCTGCCAAACGGGGCGATCTGTTTCGAAATTACCGAGACCGCGGCGATCTCGAATTTGTCGCGCGTTGTGCACTTCATGCAGACACTAAAGAAATTAGGCTGCAAGTTTTCGCTCGACGATTTCGGCAGCGGATTGTCGTCGTTTACGTATCTCAAGAATCTGCCTGTTGATTACCTCAAGATCGATGGCCAGTTTATTCGCAACGTTGTTGAAGACAACGTAGACGAAAGCATGGTCAAGGCAATTCACGAGGTCGGCCATGCGATGGGCATCGAAACCATTGCCGAACGGGTTGAAACCAAGCAAGTGCTGGAGAAGCTGAGCTCGCTCGGCGTCGAGTTCGCCCAAGGCTTTTATATCGCTCGCCCGGCGTCCGTAGCGTCATTCGAGCCCTGGGTCGACGATGCGTCCGCGAAGCAGCTCGCCTGACGGCTATCGGCGTAAACCGCGGCTGGCGTTAAGCGCCCGATACGGTAAACTGATTGGTACCCCGCGATCGCACGGTGAGGCATGACGGCAGGGCCCAATAATAAAAGAGTGACAACTCTGCTTTCTCCCGGGGAACCGGGCCCATTCAGGGTTCTCAGCCCGCTCGCGAATGATCCAATTCTGCTCGTTTGTGACCATGCCAGTTGCCGTTTCCCAAAATCGCTGGGCGACATGGGCCTCGATCCTTTTGCACGCCGTTGTCACCTCGCGATCGACATCGGTGCCGGAGCATTGACGGAAAAACTGGCCGATAGCCTGGGTGTTACGGCCGTGGTGCAGAACTACTCACGCCTCGTTGTCGACTGCAATCGCCAGCTAATGGATCCGGGCGCTTTCCTCGAATATGGTGATGGCATACTGGTGCCAGGCAACCGTAATTTGCACCAGGCCGAAAAGGACCTGCGAGCCAGCGCGCTCTACTGGCCCTACCATGCTGCAATTGAAGAACAGATAGAGCGTCTTCGCAAGGCGGGTCCGCCGCCAGCCTTCATTTCGATTCACAGTTTTACGCCGGTACTGAACGGCGAGTCTCGCGCATTTCAGATTGGCGTTCTTTGGGACAAGGACGAGAGCCTGCGGGAAATTTTCCTCGAGGATTTTCGTGCTGCGGGCTATTACGTTGGCGATAACGAACCTTACTCTGGCAAGGCACCACAAGATTTCACTATCGACCATCACGCGGAAGAAATCGGTTTGCCACACATCGGCATTGAGATTCGCCAGGACCTCGTTGACGATGACAAGGGCGTTGAAGAAATTGCCGGGATAATGCACAAGATCATTGCGTCGATTCCTGAACGTATTGACGTGAAGGGCAACCGATATACCGCGTAGACTGAAGAAAAAGGGGGCAGGGGATGGCTAGGAATGAACCGGCGTTCACGATCGGTGTAGAAGAAGAATACCTGCTGGTTGACAAGGAGACTCGCAGTCTCGTTGTCGATCCACCAAAGACTTTAATGGCCGAGGCTGAAGAAAAATGCGGCTCGCAGGTGACGTCAGAATTGCTGCAGTCGCAGATCGAAATAGGCACGAAGGTCTGCAACAACATTCAGGAAGCCCACGAAGACCTGGCACGGCTACGCCGTAACGTTATTGAAGTTGCCGACCGCCACGGCCTTGCGCCGATTGCAGCCTCGACGCACCCATTTGCGAACTGGACTGAGCAAAAGCACACCAAGAAAGAACGTTACGACGAGCTGACGCACGAAATGCAGGGTGCGGCCCGGCGCCTCGTTATTTGTGGCATGCATGTGCATATTGGCATCGGTGACGACGAACTGCGCATCGATCTTATGAATCAGATGTCGTACTTCCTGCCGCACCTGCTCGCATTGTCGTGTTCGTCGCCATTCTGGCGTGGGCGGGACACCGGCTTGAAGAGCTATCGCCTCACCATATTCGACGCTTTGCCCCGGACCGGTCTGCCCGAGCGTTTCGCAAGTTTCGCCGAGTATCAGCGGCACGTGAGAATTCTGATAAATGCAGGACTGATTGAGGACGCGACACGCATCTGGTGGGACCTTCGCCCGAGCGCGCGCTACCCGACGCTTGAAACACGCATTATGGATGTTTGCACTCGCCTCGAGGATACGGTGGCGCTGGCGTCGCTGTTGATGTGCATCCTGCGTATGCTGTATCGATTGCGCACACGTAACCAGCGCTGGCGGCTCTATACGCCGATGCTGATTCGTGAGAACCGCTGGCGTGCGATGCGCTACAGCTTCGATGAAGGCTTGATCGACCTCGCCAAAGGGGCAGTAGTGCCGTTCGACGATTTGCTCAACGAGCTCTGTTCGCTCGTGTCCGAAGATGCGCAAGCGCTCGGTTGCGAAAAGGAGATCGCAGGCGTGCGTCGAATCCTGACACGGGGCACCAGCGCTCATCGTCAGCTCAAGGACTACGAACTGGAACGCGCATCGGGTGCCAGCGTCGAAGACAGCCTCAAGTCCGTTGTCGATGTCCTGATAGGGGATACGGCCGAAGGCCTGTAAACAAGCCGGCTTCAGCTCGCGAAACGACAGTAATGCGGAACACGTCGCATTATGTTGTGCTGCGCGCCGCTAGCATGTCTGGATGTACGCAAGAATTTCACTGCCGAGCCGCGGAAACGGCTAATGCTGGACACGCTGCAAAATTTTCTGCCGCCATTGTTCGGCGTGGCCGCCTTGGCCTACACGGGGCTCGCTTTGCGTGTGGCTCGCTCAGGCGCGCCATTCTCCAATAGCACGGTCGGTTTCCTCATGCTGCTGCTTGCGGGGCTTGTGGCGGGAGAGGCGTTTTCCTACGGTGCGACGGACGCCAATCTGTACAGCATCGGCAGGACCTTGAGTTTCTTCACGGCCGGCTTCCTGCCGATTGTCGTCTACATGGTCTACCGTGAGTACACCGTCGGTCCAGCCTACGCCGTTGTCATCGCGATGATGTCCATCATACCGGTCGCAACCACGGCGCTCGCACTCACCAACTCGATGCACGAACTCCTGTGGGTGGTCGTGGAAACGGATGCCGGGTTGCAATTCACGAATGTTACCGAGCATTACTGGTATAGCCGGGTATACGCTCCATTTATTTATGGCCTGATCGGCTTTTCGGGGATTGCGCTGGCCGGACGATTGTCGTCAATCGCGCCGGCACATCGGAAGGCCGTGTCGCTGATGCTGGTGTGCGGGATGTTGCCGTTCCTGATTAGCTTCGCGAACACCTTTCTTGGTATGGGTCCGCCGGAATTTCCGTTTGCTGTGCTGACCCTGACCTTGCTTTGGCCGTTCTTTGCGTACCTCAGCGTGAAGACGCGTGTCCACGAATTCAGTCCTCTCGCCTATCAGACGTTGTTTGATCATGTGCGTGACCCGATTTTTGTCATCGACAGCGAACAGCGGATCATTTGTGCAAACCGAGCGGCCGAGGAATTGTTGGGTGGTGAAGAGAAAGAACTGATTGGGCAAAAACTCTGGGAGAATTTTCCGGCCGCTCACGCCATTCTCGAGCAAGCGCGCGAGCTCGACCTGACGCAGACTTTGCGCATGGATACGAACAAAACCTACGAAGTCAACGTCGGACCTTTGAGCGGGCCGCGGGGTCAGAATCTGGGCATGGTCGTCGTATGTCGCGACGTCACGGCGCGGCGCGAGGCACTTAGCAAACTCGCGGACAGCGAACACCTCATTCGTACGCTCATCGAGACCTCGTCGAACGGAATTTTGCGTTTCAAGCGCGACGCATCCGATCCCGAGCATAAATTCCGCTGCGTATTCGCGAATCGCTCTGCACAGTCATTCGTCGGCGACGGCGAGGGAACGCTGGTCGGCATGCCGTTGGAGAAACTGGATCAGCTGGATCCGCATAGATTGTTGAGCCACTTCGATAATGAGGATCAGCCCGTCACGCAAATCAGTTTCGAGGCATCCGCCTACGGTGACGAGGGCGATAGCTGGCTCAGAATAGTCGCGGAACCCGTCGGCGAAGACTTCTCGGTAACGCTGGTCGATATCACTCAGCGTAAGCGCAACGAGGACAAGATGCTGGCAGACGCCTTGCGTGATCCGCTAACCGGCATACTAAACCGGCGCGGTTTCGAGAAGGAAGGCGTGGCCAGTATTCGTAACACGACCGAGGGCGCAGTTTTGTATCTCGACCTCAATCAGTTCAAGTCCATCAATGATCGATTCGGACACCAGGCTGGCGATTCGCTGCTTAAAGCGTTTGGTCACCGACTGGAATTCTGTTTGCGTCCTGAGGATGTGCTCGGCCGCCTTGGTGGTGATGAGTTTGCCATCGTATTGCCGGGCGTCAGCATTAAGGACGGTAAGCATATTGCCAAACGACTGGTGCAGACGGCGTCAGAGGCTTACATCATCAAAGGGCAGGAGATAAAGTGCGCGGCCAGCGTTGGTATTGCGCTGATGCCCAAGCATGGCGAAGAGCTTTGGCATTTGCTGAGCGTTGCCGACCAGGCAATGTATGAGGCCAAGACAATCTCTGATGAGCAGGCCGCGAACGACCCGGGTGCCTACGTAGACGCGGCGACCGCCACTTGACAAGAGCACGTTAGGATCGCCGGCATGCAACCTCTGGCAGAAGAGTTACTTCCTTCGAGCGCGCGCATCAATCAGGGCGTCGGGCCACCGGATAGGAAGGCGATGTCCAGCACAGCCGGATCAACCGTATCGACGATGACAAAGTCCACGACGTCTCCGAGAGCGACGTCAATTTGGTAGGGCCCTGCCAATATGCTTTTCTCCGCGAAGGACGTCAGGTACAGGTCGAAACTACCAGCGGGAAGTGAATTCGGGCTCGCCGCAATACCCGTCGAAAGTGCTCCACGGACCGGCAATACATCGTCAATGCCCGTACCCGGCTCGACCGCGTACAAATCGACGAAAGCGAAATTGTTTGAGGCGTTGTACGGCAATACCTTCACTTGCGTTTCGACGGCTCGGACATCCGGAATAAACGCCAGGCTGTTCAGATCTCCGGCAAGGCCGATCGCTACGAAGCGGTAACGCTGTCCACCAAAAGCGGTTAGCGGCGTTTCTATAATGATGGCAGACGTATCGCCGGCCGGCGTGTAATGGAAAGTATTCGTGCCGACCGCTACGTCCAGGTTCGGTGTCACGTCACGAAAACCGTGGTTTGCAACGCGCTGCGACGTCAGCATTTCATCGTCATAGATGTCGACACTGCCGAGATCCATGGAGCCATTGACGAACTGCACGGTGGGCGGAGAATTGACGTCGGGCAGCGCAGCATTGGCGCCAAGATTGCTGAGCGCACGAACAAACACCGACGCTGTGTCATTGGCATCGCCGTCAAAAGACGTGAGAATTATCGTATCCCGCGCGGCAAACGTATTCGTACTCGACGTATAGACGACGTCGTTTGGGTCGCCGGCCGCCGTAATCGTTAAAACGAAGTCACCCGACGGAAAATCGATTGTCGCGGATATTACACCCATAGAGAGAGTCGCAACTTCGTTGCCAAGCGCCGGGGCCATGCCAGGGTCCGCGAAATAGTAATCGAGATCGCCCAGTGAGGCGGAGGCGTGCGCAAATTTCGCAGCAAACACGGTGTCCGCCTCAGCGAACTCCCGTTCGTCGTCTTGCCACACTGTAATCGTCGGGCTGGCGAGGCTTCCGCTAATCAACATCGTGTAGTCCTTGTTTGCCTCGACATCAATAAACTGGCTGGCGACGCGACGAGGAGCTGTTTCACCGGCATAGAGCACGTCGAAATTAAAGGTGTATTCCAAATCGTCGTAGGGGGTTCGAACTGAGCCTTCATGGTAAGAAACAGAATCGATAAGTCGCTGCTCGATGAGGAAACCAATTTCCCCCGATGTTGGAATCGCATTGATCGCGCGAATATTGGCCTTGCCGGTCGCCTCGGGCAGGCCTGAGTCGCCGCCGCATGCGCCGAGCAGTAGAGCGCCCAGAAGCGCCAGCGGTAAAAAAGTCCGTTTCATTGTTTCTTTCTCTTCTCGTAGCCGTAAACCGACTTCACCTCAAGGAACTCGTCCATGCCATGAGCGCCCCATTCGCGACCGTTGCCGGATTGTTTGTAGCCGCCAAACGGTGCCGCTGCATCGAGCCATGCGCCATTGATATGCACCATCCCAGTGCGCATTTTCGAAGCCACACGACGCGCGCTATCCAAATCGGTTGATGATACGTAGCCTGACAAGCCATACGGCGTATCGTTCGCAATACGCACGGCGTCGTCTTCGTCTTCGTAAGGAATAATCGACAAGACCGGGCCGAAAATTTCTTCACGCGCAATCGTCATGTCATTATTGACATTCGCGAACACGGTTGGTTTCACAAAGTAGCCTTTGTCCAGGCCCTCGGGCCGTCCGGTGCCGCCCGCCGCCAGCGTGGCACCCTCGTCGATGCCTTTCTGGATCAGGCCCTGGATTTTTTCCCACTGCAGCTTGGAAACGACCGGGCCAACAGCAACACCTTCATCGCGCGGCTTGCCGACTACCGTCTCAGCTGCGACTTTGGCCGCAATGGCTGCCGCTTCGTCCACGCGCTTTTTTGGTACCAACATGCGTGATGGCGCGTCACACGACTGACCGGTGTTCTCGAACATATCGCCGGCGCCCGCCGCAACTGCTTTGTCGAAGTCGGCGTCATCCAGCAGGATGTTGGCCGACTTGCCGCCGAGTTCCTGGGCAACGCGTTTCACCGTTGGTGCCGCATTCTGTGCGACCAGCACACCGGCGCGCGTCGAACCCGTAAAAGAAACCATTGCGATATCCGGGTGCCCCGATAGCGCGCTGCCGACGCCAGCTCCGTCGCCGTTAACAAGGTTAAAAACGCCGGGAGGGACGCCGGCTTCGTCAAGAATCTCGGCGAAGACTATGGCATCAAATGGTGCAATTTCACTGGGTTTCAGTACCATCGTGCAGCCCGCCGCCAGCGCCGGTGCGACCTTGACCGCAATCTGGTTGATCGGCCAGTTCCACGGCGTAATGAGCCCACAGACGCCAATAGGTTCCTTGACGACCAGTGTCGTGCCGATACGTTGCTCGAACTCGAAATCTGCGAGCGTCTTTAGCGCCGCTTTAATATGCTGCGAACCGCTTGCAGCCTGGGCGTTTTTCGCGAGGCCCCACGGCGCGCCCATCTCATCCATGATGGCTTCGGCCACGTCGTCGTGACGCTTGGCGAATACCTCCAGGATCGATTGCAGCAGTTCCATGCGCTGTCCACGTGTCGTCGTCGCATAAGATTCGAACGCGCGCTTCGCCGCCGCCACGGCAATATCGACATCCGCGGCTGAGCCGACGCTGATTCGACCGTAGACCTCTTCTGTTGCCGGGTTAATGATATCGAGACTATGCGCCTCAACAGGGTCAACCCACTGTCCGTCAATGTAAAACTGGAGCTTCTCGAGCATTTGCGGCCCTCCTGAAACGAGGCGCGAATCATAGTGGATTTCGGATATTGACGCTATGGGTGGGCAGGATGCGACAATAGCCAAACACCGCCTGACGTGCCTTCCACTAAGTGACGTATCAGGTTGATCTCGATGGAGAAATCTCGTGACGACGAACAAACAACTGCTGGCTGTACGCGAAGCCGAAACGCCTCGAGGGCTTGGCACGCAGACCACCGTCTTTTCGGACAAGGCGCTTAATGCCGAAATATGGGATGTCGAAGGCAAGCGCTATATCGATCTCGCTGCTGGTATTGCCGTAACGAACACCGGACACAATCACCCGACAGTTGTCGCAGCCGTTGAGGCGCAGCTCAAGCGCTTCAGTCACACCTGTTTCCAGGTGACTCCGTACGATGTCTACGTGCGGCTGGCTGAAAGACTGAATAAACTGGCTCCGGGCCCGACACCGAAAAAGACGATTTTCCTGACGACGGGCGCCGAGGCCGTCGAAAACGCTATAAAAATTTCTCGTCGCTATACAGGGAGAAGTGGCGTCATCGCGTTTTCCGGTGCGTTTCACGGTCGCACAATGATGGGCATGGCGCTCACGGGTAAGGTAGTACCTTATAAAGTCGGATTCGGACCGTTTCCGGCCGAGGTGTTTCATATCCCGTTCCCAATCGAATACCACGGCATTTCCATGCAGGATTCACTGGCGGCACTCGACAAACTGTTCAAGTCCGATGTCGAGCCGTCGCGTATTGCTGCGATGATCATCGAGCCTGTGCAGGGCGAGGGTGGTTTCTACCCGGCACCCGTCGGGTTTTTGGAGAAACTGCGGGAGATTTGCGACGAGCACGGCATCGTTATGGTTGCCGATGAAATTCAGACGGGCTTCGGGCGCACGGGCAAATTGTTCGCCGTCGAACACGTCGGCATCGAACCCGACATCATGACCGTGGCGAAAAGTCTGGCCGGCGGCTTTCCATTGTCCGGCGTCATCGGCAAGTCCGACATTATGGACTCGGTTGAGCCGGGCGGGCTTGGTGGTACTTACGCAGGATCACCACTGGGCTGCGCCGCGGCACTTGCGGTACTCGACGTCATCGAGGAAGAACATTTGTGCGACAAAGCACAGGCGATCGGCGTTCAAATCAAGTCCTGGGCAGAACAGATGCAAGCGGTTACAGACTGCGTCGGCGATATTCGAATCACGGGCGCCATGTGCGCGATCGAAATCGTGGCAGACAACGCCGCCGACCGGCCGAATGCTGAGCTGACCAAGGCCATTGCGGCGAAAGCGGCCAGTCGGCGTGTCATAATGTTGACGTGCGGCGTACGTGGCAACGTGATTCGCTTTTTGCCGCCGCTGACAATTGGTGAGACCTTACTTGGAGAAGCACTGGATATTCTCGGCGCGATCATCCAGGACGTGGCAGGCGAACTGCGAAGAACCAGCTGACCGACCACCTTCACGGCAGCACGATGGGGACGATGGCGGTGAGTGCGGGGATGTCTTGCGAAGCGACTTCGCGCAGCGCGGAGCTAGCAAGATTTCCCCGTGATCGACGCCGCCGAGAAAATGATGGGTGGTGGTGGGTGGTAGATTCTAGGGGATGGCGAGGAACTTCTGCCGGTATTCGGCAGGCGGCAGGTCATACCAGGATTTGAACGCCGTCGTAAAAGTACTGATGTTGGAATAGCCCAGTAGCATCGCGATCTCAAGTGATTTGAGCCGTGCATCGCGCAGGTAGTTGACGGCAAGTTCGGCGCGAACTTCCTTCAAGATTTTCTGAAAGCTGGTTTTTTCTGCTTTTAAGCGTCGCTGCAGGGTTCTGCGGCTGAGTTTGAGGACCCGGCAAGCGGCATCGGCATTCGCCTCGCCGCAAGCCATCAACTCCGCAAGCTTGCGTTTTAGCTCACCTGCTATATCGTCTTGCTGGTACAGCGACCGCAGGTATTTTTCCGCCTGGTCTGTGAGTTGCCGGTACATCGTCGTATTGTCCAAAGCCCGGACGTCCTGGCCCGTCCAAGTACACTACAGTGTGCGCGGTCATTTGCAAAGGAGTTAGCATGTCGCAAGCCGTCAAATATGAAATCGAAGCATCCATCGGCGTTATCTCGGTGGACAATCCACCGGTCAATGCATTGTCGTTGCCAGTCAGGCAGGGCCTGATGGACGCGATTGCCGCCGCACAGGATGACGCCAGCGATGCCGTAGTAATTGTCTGCGAGGGCCGGACATTTATCGCAGGTGCTGATATCACTGAGTTCGGCAAGCCACCCGTAGAGCCATTTCTGCCCGATCTGCTGAATGCGATCGAAGCGTCGAAAAAGCCCGTCATTGCAGCCCTGCACGGTACGGCGTTGGGCGGCGGCCTGGAGACCGCGCTGTCGGCGCATTATCGTTGCGCGCTGCCGAGTGCGAAAGTGGGTCTGCCAGAGGTCAAGCTCGGTTTGCTGCCCGGTGCGGGCGGCACTCAGCGGGTGCCGCGTTTGGCGGGACCCGAGGCTGCGCTGGATATTATGACAAGTGGCAACCCTGTTCCCGCCTCGCACGCACTGGAACTGGGGCTGATCGACAAGATCGTCGATGGCGACCTGCGTGCAGAGACAATTGCCTGGGCGCGAGAGCTGGTCGAGCAGAATGCAGGCATCCGCAAGTCCAGCGAACAGGAAGTGCCGGAGTTCGACGCTTCGTTGTTCGATCGCTACCGAGCCATGCTCGCAAAACGCGCCCGTGGCCAGATTGCGCCACAGCATATCGTGACCTGTGTCGAGGCGGCGACAAACCGTCCATTCAAAGACGGCCTGCAGGTCGAACGCGAGCTGTTTTTGGAGTGTATGCAAAGCACGCAATCGGCCGCGATGCGGCACCTGTTCTTTGCTGAGCGAGAGGCTTCGAAGATTGATGGTTTGTCCAGTGACACGCCAAAAAGAAACATCAAGTCTGTCGGCATAATCGGTGGCGGCACCATGGGCGGCGGCATCGCGATGAGTTTTGCCAATGCGGGCATTCCGGTTACGCTCATCGAAATTAATGACGACGCGCTGCAACGCGGTTTATCGATTGTCGACAACAACTACGCGCAGAGCGTCAAACGCGGCAAGCTCAAGGCCGAAAAGGCTGAGGGCAGCAGGGCGTTGATTTCCGGCTCGACCGATTACGCATCGCTGGCCGATGCGGATCTTGTTATCGAAGCCGTGTTTGAAGATCCGGAGCTTAAGAAAACGATATTCGAACGATTGGACGGCGTGTGTAAGTCGGGCGCAATACTCGCGACCAATACGTCGTACCAGGACGTGGATCAGATCGCTGCGGCTACGAAACGCCCACAAGACGTCATCGGCCTGCATTTCTTCAGTCCGGCAAATATTATGAAGCTGCTTGAAGTCGTGCGTGGCGCAAAGACCGCGGACGATGTGCTTGCCACGTGCATGTCGCTCGCGAAAGCTATTCGCAAGGTGCCGGTCATGTCGGGCGTTTGCTATGGCTTCATTGGTAATCGCATGCTCACGCCGTATTTTCGCGAGGCGCAGTTGTGCGTCATCGAAGGCGCAACGCCAGAACAGGTTGATAAGGCCATGGAGGCATGGGGCATGGCCATGGGGCCTTTACGTGTCGCAGACCTCGCTGGCATCGACGTCGGTTACAAAGCCCGGCAGGCGCTTCCCGAAGACAAGCGTGGCGATCCGCGTGCGTCCCGGGTTGCGGATGTGCTCGCCGAGATGGGCCGCCTCGGGCAGAAAACGGGCGCTGGTTTCTACCAGTACGACCCTGAAACACGAAAGCATGCGAGTGATCCCGCCGTCCTCGAAATTATTGAACGCGAAGCGGCCGCTTTCAGCATCGAGCGCCGCGACATCCCCGACGACGAGATCGTCGACCGGCTTATCTATGCGCTGGTCAACGAAGGCATGCGAATTGTTGCGGAAGGTATCGCTCAGCGTCCCGGCGATATCGACGTGGTGTATGTCTACGGTTACGGTTTCCCGGTATCACGGGGTGGCCCTATGCACTACGCCGAAGCGGTCGGCCACAAAGTCGTCCATGAGCGCGTCTGTGAATTTCGCGATCGCTTCGGTGCGGAGGCCTGGGCGCCGGCACCGTTGCTGGAAAAACTCGCTGTTAAATAGACAGCCGCGACTGCGCCCCGAACTGACATTTCACAATTGGCGTAGGTAGGAACCACGATTTTTTCGAGGTGTTGCACGCCGCATCATGCTAGGTGCTGCGTGGCTCGGTCGGTAGCGTGGTGGGGATGCAGGATGCAGGGAAGCAACAAGAACTAGCTCCGACAGGCGACCAGCCCTATTGCGTCAACGCCTCAGGGGAGAGTCGCTATGCCTGCCCAAGAAACCTTCTACGAAGTGATGCGACAACATGGCATCACGCGCCGAAGCTTCGTTAAATTCTGTAGTCTGACCGCGGCCAGCCTCGGCCTCGGTCCCGGATACGCCAACAAGATCGCCCACGCACTGGAGACCAAGCCGAGAACACCGGTCATTTGGTTGCACGGGCTTGAATGCACCTGCTGCACCGAGTCCTTCATACGCTCCGCTAATCCGCTTGCAGGCGACGTCGTGCTGTCGATGATATCCCTCGACTATGACGATACGCTGATGGCCGCAGCCGGCCATCAGGCTGAAGAACTGCTACAACAAACGGTCGAAAAATACGACGGACAGTACATCCTTGCCTGCGAGGGTAACCCGCCGCTCAATGAAGACGGCATGTACTGCATCCAGGGCGGCAAACCCTATGTCGAGAAACTTCGCTACATGGCTGATCACTGCAAAGCCATTATCGCCTGGGGATCCTGCGCGTCCTGGGGCTGCGTACAGGCCGCTCGTCCGAATCCGACGCGGGCAACGCCGATTCACAAAGTCATAACCAACAAGCCGGTCGTCAAAGTGCCTGGTTGTCCACCGATCGCAGAAGTGATGACGGGCGTTATCACTTACATGATCGCGTTTGACCGGCTACCACCGCTTGATCGACAGGGCCGGCCGAAGATGTTCTATGGCCAGCGCCTGCACGACAAATGTTATCGACGCCCGCACTTCGATGCCGGCCAGTTTGTAGAGCGCTTCGATGACGAGGGCGCTCGCAAAGGCTACTGCCTCTACAAGGTTGGCTGCAAGGGACCGACGACCTACAACGCGTGTTCGACCGTCGAATGGAACGGCGGTCTGTCGTGGCCCGTCAAGTCAGGTCACGGCTGCCTGGGTTGTGCTGAAGATAATTTCTGGGACAAGGGTTCGTTTTACAGCCCGGTCACGAATTTCGGTGTCATGGGTGGCGCCGAGGCAACGGCCGATAAGATCGGTGGCGTGCTGGCGGGCGCTGCGGCCTTAGGTGTCGCCGCACACGCGGCGGCTTCGGTCGTTAGTAAGGTAAGAAGCAGCCATTCAAAGGAGACGAGCCATGACTAGTACGGTTACGCCAAATGGTTTCGCGCTCGATGACGCTGGCAAGCGAGTCGTAGTCGATCCGATCTGTCGGATTGAGGGACACCTTCGGATCGAAGTCAATGTTGACGAAAATAATGTAATTCGCAATGCCGTCTCCACTGGCAACATGTGGCGCGGACTGGAAGTCATCCTGAAAGGCCGCGACCCTAGAGACGCCTGGGCGTTCACAGAACGCATCTGCGGCGTCTGCACTGGCGTGCACGCGATGGTTTCCTGCCGCTCGGTAGAGGATGCGCTCGGCATCGACATTCCGAAGAACGCCAATTCGATACGTAATCTGATGATGCTGGCACAGTTCACGCAGGACCACCTCGTGCATTTCTATCATTTACACGCGCTGGACTGGGTTGACGTTGTTAGTGCGCTGAGTGCGGACCCGAAGGCAACGTCAGCATTGCAGCAATCGATCAGCCCATGGCCGAAATCGTCACCGGGTTACTTCCGCGACGTGCAAAACAAGATCAAGCGATTCGTGGAATCGGGACAGCTCGGTCCATTCGCTAATGCGTACTGGGGCAGTCCGGCGTACAAACTGCCGCCGGAAGCCAACCTGATGGCGGTTACGCACTATCTCGAGGCACTCGATTTTCAGAAAGAAATCGTCAAAATCCAAACGATTTTCGGCGGCCGCAACCCGCACCCGAACTGGCTGGTCGGCGGCATGCCCTGCTCGATAAACATTGACGATGTTGGCGCCGTCGGTGCCGTGAATATGGCCTGGCTCAACCAGGTATCGGACATCATCAACAACGCCATTACGTTCATTGACCAGGTGTACATTCCGGACCTGACGGCAATTGCGTCTTTCTACAAGGACTGGAGTTTTGGTGGTGGCCTGTCGAGCAAGAACGTCATGGCGTACGGTGAGTTCCCGGCGATCGCCAACAACTACACCAATGAGTCCTGGATGTTGCCGAACGGCGCAATCCTGAACGGCGACCTCAGCACCGTGTATGACGTCGATCCGCGCGATCCGGAACAAATCCAGGAATTCGTCACTCACTCCTGGTATGAGTATTCGGAGCCTGACAAAGGGCTGCATCCCTGGGACGGAGAAACCGAGCCGAAATTCGAACTCGGGCCGAACGCCAAGGGTACCAAGACCAACATCGAGGCATTAGACGAAGGCGGCAAGTACTCGTGGCTGAAAGCTCCGCGCTGGCGCGGCAATGCGATGGAGGTCGGTCCGTTGGCCCGTTACCTCGTGGCTTACGCGCGCGGTCAGGAGGACATCAAGGCACAGGTCGATGGACTGCTGGCGGCCCTGGATCTGCCGCTCACAGCATTGTTTTCGACGCTGGGCCGAACCGCGGCCCGCGGCCTCGAATGCTCATGGTCGGCGCACAAGATGCGCGAGGTTTTCGACGGCATGATGGCGAACATCAAAGCAGGCGACGTGGCAACCGCCAATATGGAGATGTGGGAACCCGTCACCTGGCCGGCCGACACAAAAGGCGTTGGCATTGGCGAAGCACCGCGTGGCGCGGTCGGACACTGGTTGCACATCCACGATACGAGGATCGCGAATTACCAGGCGATCGTGCCGACGACATGGAACGCGTCGCCACGCGATCCTGACGGCAATATCGGCGCCTACGAAGCCGCACTGCTTGGCACGCCGATGGCAAATCCCGAGCAGCCGTTGGAGATTCTGCGCACGATACATAGCTTCGACCCGTGCCTGGCCTGCGCATCTCATGTCATCTCACCGGATGGCCAGGAGCTCGCAAGCGTGAAGATTCGCTAGGAACTGGCGAGGGAGGAATAGACATGCAAGGCAGTGCAACACGCAGCGTAGGGGATGTTGACAATCGGCAAGCTACCTACGTCTTTGAAGCGCCAGTCAGGATCTGGCACTGGCTCCACGCGTTTTCCATCGTAGTACTGGCCGTGACTGGTTACCTGATCGCCAATCCGCTACCGACGATCGGTGGCGAAGCGAGCGAACACTTCATGATGGGCAACCTGCGCATGATTCACTTTATTGCCGGATACGTATTCGCAATTGGCTTCGCCGTGCGTATTTACTGGGCGTTAGTCGGCAACAGTTATTCGCGGGAGCTGTTTTACCTGCCGATCTGGCGCGGCCAATGGTGGCGGAATTTCTGGGAGGAGCTGAAGTTCTACCTGTTCTTGCGCAAGAACGCGCCACCGATAACCGGCCACAATCCGATCGCGCAGACCTCCTACTGGCTGTTCAACGTAGTGCTCGGCCTATTCATGATTGTTACGGGCTTTGCGCTCTACGGCGAAGGGCTGGGACTTGGCAGCTGGGCGGATACCTGGTTTGGTTGGGTCGTCGTCTGGCTCGGCGATTCGCAGAACGTGCGCATGTGGCATTTGTTCGGTATGTGGTTATTCATCGTATTTGCCATCCTGCACATTTACATGGCGGTGCGTGCCGATATTATGACGCGGCAAAGCAGTGTCAGCGCGATCATCAGCGGCTGGCGTACCTATAGAAAAGAAAAATAGGTCGATAGCATGGAGAGCGCGTTCAGTCCGCATGCCCAGGAATCAAACTGGGACACCTTGATTCTTGGTATCGGCAACGTGCTGTACGCGGATGAGGGGTTTGGCGTGCGTTGCGTCGAAAACCTGCACGCGCGATATGTGTTTCCGGAAAGTGTCAACGTCATGGACGGCGGCACGCAGGGCATTTTCCTGCTGCCATGGGTGCGCAGCGCGACGCGGCTGTTGATTTTTGACGCGATCGATTTCGGTCTTACGCCAACTACGTTGAAACTCATCGTGGGTGACGATGTGCCGCGTTATATGGGCGCGAAGAAAGTCAGTATGCACCAGGCGGGCTTCCAGGAAGTACTGTCATCGGCCGCGTTGTCAGGGGATTTCCCGTCTGAGCTGGCGCTGGTCGGAGTACAGCCAGATATTTTGAACGACTATGGCGGTAGTCTGACGCCGGGCGTGAAAGCGCAGATTGATCCCGCGACTCGGCTAGCCTGCAAGGTGTTGACGGGCTGGGGCGTCGTTCTTAAGGAGCGGCCGCTGCCTCTCGTCGAAAGTGAACTGATCGGCCCCAATGCGCTGGACATCGCCGACTACGAGGGTGGACGTCCCGATTTTTCGGATGTATCGAGATGAGCCATCCATTAATAGAGCGACTGCTTACGGAACCAAACTACAGGGAAGTGTCGCTAGCGAATCACGATGAGTTCGTCGCTGAGCCCGGTATGAACGTGCTGTTCTTTCCCGGTGACGCGAGCACGGTCAAGGACGCGACTGACGTAGCCGTCGTTTTGCCGGAACTCGTGACCGCGTTCGACGGACAGCTTCGACCGGGCGTCGTTACCGACGTTTTCGGTGATGGCAAGATCCTGAAACGACAATACGGGTTCGCAGAATATCCTGCGCTCGTTTTTGTTCGCTCAGGCGAGTACGTCGGTACGATCACGCGGATACAGGACTGGGGCGACTACCTCGATAAAATCAGCGAGCTGTTTGTCGCAGCGCCCAAGCGCCCGCCGGGATTCAGTATTCCCGTCGTTACGGCCTGAATCCGCGTTAATCACGGAGGTCCAAACATGGACATCAAGAAGATCCCTGTCAACGTCATCGGCCGCGGCAGCCAGCCCGTGGGTGAAGACGGTCAGACGCACTCTTACATCGATATGCCGAGTGACATGGCGACATTCGAAGAGCCCTGCATACCCGAACCAGACCTGGTCGAGGGCCTCGCAGGCGCTCGCGAGGCAATGCTCTGGTTACGACGGGCGCTGGCTGAGCACAACGCCGAATCCGAGCCACTGCTAGCCAACCTCAGTGCACTCGATGAGGAGAATCGTGAGCTCGTCAATCAGATTCTCGGCGAAGGTGAAGTCGGCATCAGCTACAACGGCACCGTTTGTGCGCGTTCGCAGGAGTCCGTGCTTGCGGGAGTCTGGAGGACACTGTACCTCGATCGCGACGACAAGGTTTGCAACGACATTCTCGAAGTTGGCGACGTCGCACACACCGCCAGGATGCCTGACGGACGCGATCGGCCGATCAATACAGATACTCAGGATGTTCCTGTCGAGCTGCACAACGCATTGGCCATTCTTGTCGAGCTTGAGGCGCAGTGCGCCGAATTCGCTGCAACACAGACTCCGAACAGCATCAACCTGACGCTGTTGCCGCTATCGGGCGACGATCTGGAATTCCTCGACTCGAGATTGGGGAAGGGGCCGGTAGACACGCTGTCGCGGGCTTACGGTAAGTGCCAGGTCAGCAGTACGCTGACGCCGAACGTTTGGTGGGTGCGTTATTACAATTCAATGGACACGCTGATCCTCAATACGATCGAGGTTGTTTCTGTACCCGAAGCGATCTGCGCGGCTCCCGAAGACCTCAGCGATTCCGCGATTCGGCTCGATGGCATCCTCGCGCCTTACTGGTCGGATGTCGCGTGATCGGGTCGTCGACGACCGGCGAATCCGCCCGGCTGAGCGACAGCACGCGACTTGAATGCCGAATCTGCTGGTACGTCTACGACCCATCGGAAGGTGATCCGCAGGAACAGATCGAGCCCGGCACGCCGTTCCTGAACCTGCCAGACTATTGGCGCTGCCCGCAATGCGACTCGGAGCCGCATGTGTTCATTCCCATGGATGGCTGACATGACCGATGCCGTCACGACTCTGGTTCAGCAATTCGAGAAAACTTATCTCGAACATATGCAGGGCCTGCCGATCGTCAATACACGATTGCAGGTTGAAGCTGTGGACTTTCAGACTTTTTCGGGTCACGAACTGGGTGTCCTGGTTACGCCGTGGTTCATGAATCTCGTCTTGTTACCGACAACGGATGAGTGGGCCGACAGCTCGCAGGGCGACACGTCGAGCATCGAATTTCCATCCGGCTCGATAGAATTTACGACGTGCCACGACGAGGTGATGGGTACATACCTGACTGCGGTGCTGTTCCGGAGCGTTTCGGATCTGTCCGATCAGTCGTTGGCGCGCGAGCTCGCTCAGAAGATCATGAAAGACCTGTTCGTGCAGGCTGGTGGCCGTCCCCTCGTTAGTCGTCGTGACCTGTTCACTGGCCGCAGGGCTTTGTGATGCACGAGCTGTCGATTTGCCTGTCACTGATGCAACAGGTTGAACAAATCGCGCGTGAGCGAAATGCGCAGAACGTGCACAGTATTACGCTCGCGGTTGGCCCACTGTCCGGCGTCGAGCGCGAACTCTTGCGGCAAGCCTATCCATTGGCAGCAGGTGGTACTGTCGCCGCCGATGCGCGGTTAATAATGGAAACCTCTGAAATCGTGGTTCGTTGCAGTCAGTGCAACAGTGAAACCACGGTGACGCCGAACAAGCTCCTCTGCGGATCGTGTGGTGATTTTCGAACGAGGCTTGTATCGGGGGACGAGCTGACTTTGCTGCGGGTCGAACTAGACACTACAGCGATCGCGACGTGAAAGACTCCGCGAATCGCAAATATTAATCGGGCGTGTCAATCGGCAGCCGCGCCGCTGTCCAGGCGACCATGCCGCCCGCCATCGACTTAATCTCCCTTGATGGTTGCTTTGGCTCGGGCAACAAGATCGGCGGGTGACATTAGCATTGGACTTACCTTCGGTTACTTGTAGGTTTCGATGGAATAAGGATTCGGTGGCATCAGGTCCGGCGGAATTGCGGCACGTCGTCGCGCGGCGTCCGGCGGATAGTTTTCAGAGAGGTAAGCGATGATGCGGCTCTCCGTCCCTGCATCGAACTGCCAGAGGTTCTGCTTCTTTTGCATCCAGCGAATCATCGTGAGCCACTGCTGCGAGGTGCCGCGTTGCTGGGTGATCAGCTTCGCGGAGTGACAAGCGGTGCAATTGCCGCGCACCAGCTCCCAGTCTCCGGTCATTTTGAAACCGGTCAGAGGATCGATTTCGGGTGCCACTGCGACAGCAGGTTGTGGCGTACGCGCAGGCTCGTCGGACGGCTGCTCTTTGCTACATGCTGCCTGAAACAACAGCGGCAGCAACGCGATTGTAGGGAGCATGCGCCGCATTACGCGATCTGCACCGCAATGCGGTGGCACGCGTTGTTGAGGTAGCCTTTCGGGTTCCAGCCGGGCAATACCATTGGTTGAGCGCGTCCCTCGCTATCTGTCGCTCGCACCCAGATTTCGTAGTAACCGTCCTGTGGAAATTCGAATTCGGCGTTCCAGTGCTGCCAGGCAAAACGATTCGTCGGTCGTGTGAGTGTCACTTTTTTCCACGTCGCACCAAAATCAATCGACACCCGCACGTCGGTCACTTCGAAGTCACCCGCCCAGGCGTGGCCTCGTGCGGACAACGCTTCGCCGCTGGCGTGTTCGATACCGGATTTCGGAAATGTGATCAGCGATTTCACGGGCATCGATTCGATGATGCACATATGCTCATCGGGCACTGTAGTGCCAGGCGCTACCGGTTTGCAGGGTACACGATAAGACGTACCGGTCATTTTCGCGCCATCGTGGACCTGGTTGCGCACGACAATCTTCTTCAGCCATTTGCCGCTAACGGAACCCGGCCAACCAGCGCAGACGAGTCGCAACGGGTAGCCATTCATCGGCGGCATGTCCTCGCCGTTCATGGCCCAGGCGATGAGCGTCTCGTCTTCGAGCGCTTTGGCTACCGGGACGCCGCGGGAGATGGGCACCTTGTTGCGATCGCCGCTCGCGTGGACATCGGCGCCGTAGTAGGCCACGTAAACAGCGTCGTCTTTGAGGCCGACGAAGTCGAGCACATCCCTAAGCCTGACGCCGGTCCATTCGGGACAACCGATAGCGCCGATGGACCATTGATTCCCGGATGCGGGCGGGACGAATTCACTGCGCCCGTTGCCGCCGCATTCGAGTTGTAGTTGATACGTGTAGTGTTTGAATTGCTTTTTCAGGTCCGCAATTGTGAACGTCAATTCGCGGGCCACAGATTCACCACCAATCTGAAGCTCCCACGTATTCGGGTCGATGTCTGTTGCTATAGGTGGGATACCATTGTTGCGCACAAACAGATGCTTGGCCGGAGTGATATTATCATCCAGCAAATGCGCCGGCGTCTCCGCGTTTACGGGCCGATCGTTGAGTATGATGAGCCCCTCCTTGCCCGGAATTTCGAAGGGTGTGTCCGTTTGCGCCAGTGCGGCCGGAATGAGTCCGCCAGGCATCAGGTGCGCGAATGGAATGGAGGCACCAACCGCCGCGGACATCGCGACAAGGCTACTCTTGGTCAGGAAACCGCGTCGCGTAATAGGATCGATTTTCCGGCCCCACAGTGTCGCATCGGCCGCGACAGGGTCGGACTTGTAGAGTTCATGAATGCCACGTTTTTTTTCTGCCACGGGTCGCTCCGTAGGTTGCATTGACTATTGTTTCGACGTTCGCCCTCAATAAAGGACCGTGATCAAAGACATGCTGACCGCTCCCACCAGTACGGCCGAGAACAGGCCGACACCGAGCGGTTTCAGGCCGATATCCCTGAGTCCCTTGATGCTCGTGCCCAGGCCGACCGACGCCATCGCAACAGCCAGGCAGATCTCAGCCACTTTCTTGGTCGTGGATACCACCGTTTTCCACGTGTCGGGCTCGAGTACGCCAAACGCGAACTCGCCCATGTCACCAACGGTGCGGAGCAGGCTCATTAAAGCGAAGCCAACGACAAACAACGGAATCATCGTCCACCATTTGGGTGCCTCACTGCCGTCGGATGAATTTCGATGGTAAATAATGCTCATCAACGGAATGACGATCAGCATGCCGAGGTTACGGACTAATTTAGTGACTGTCGCGACGTCTAACGCACCGGGGTCCTCGTAATATTGCTGGTAGACGAGACCCGCGCCAGCCACCTGTGCTGTTTCGTGAACGGATGTGCCGAGGAACAGGCCGCTCTTCAGCGTGTCGCCATCAAAAATCCAGTGCCCAGCGAACGGATACAACAGCATTGCAATGACGCCGAACAGCGTTATACAGGCGACGGAGTAGGCCACCTCATCATCACGAGCGGCAATCGTCGGCGCTGTCGCGACAATTGCCGTTGCGCCGCATATGCTTGTGCCCACCGCGATGAGTGTGCCGAGCTTGCCGCTCAGCCCTAGCTTCCGGGCAAGGTATGTCACGATCAGTAACGCCGCTGTAACGGCGCCGATAATGACGGGCAGTGCCTGTAAGCCGATCTCGCCGGCCTGACTGAGACTCAGGCGAATACCGAGCAGCACAATGCCGAAGCGCAAAACACGAACCAAACCGAAACGGATCCCGGCTTGAAACGTCGCGGGCAGCGAGACGGTATTGCGAAAAACGATGCCGAGCAGGATCGCCATCATAATGGCACTGATCGGACTCTTTGGGAGCCCCATCAGGTCTTTGCCAATGATTTCAGAGAGATACTCGCCAGAAATTGCCAGCAACAGAGCCAGTAACAAACCAGGGAGTACTCGCATGTTCAGAGGGTTCGACGGGCGAAGGTGGTCGACACGTTATTTCAACAGCTCGTGATCAGGCGGCAGTTTGTGGGTAACCCACATGGCCAGTCTATGCCGCATTTTTGGTAGATTCAGTTGGTCCGGGGGCAGGGCAGTGATTTCCTTGTCGTGTACTAGCAAACGGTAGGCATATTCGACCTTAAGATTTTGTGGGTCCGTCGGTTCAAATTCGACGATGCCGCGCTTCACCGCGTCGTCGATGATCATCCGCAACGCCTCACTGAGGAGTGCTTTTTCGTTCTTGAGCTTTTTGGCCATTCAGAACACCGTGTAGATTCTGCAAATCAGGCATAATTAGTCGATGAGCAAAACTGTACTTGATCCGGCGTATCTTCGACAGCAAATCGTAGGCATAGATTCGACTTTTGAGACGCCGTTCGGCGAGCGGCTGATGGTGTATTGCGACTATACGGCGTCCGGACGCTGCCTGCGTTTCGTCGAATCCTATCTGCAGAGCCTGCAGCGCGTTTACGCCAATACACATACCGAGGATGACATAACCGGCCGTAGTATGAGTCAGTTGCTGCACGAGGCCGAAGAAGCGATAAAATATTCCGTCAATGCAGGAAAGGATGGGCGCATTATCGCGTGTGGTACAGGTGCTACAGGCGCAATAGACAAGTTGCAGCAGATCGTTGGCGTGGCTCTTGCGCCCGCGACGCGAAAGAATGTCGAAGACTTCCTGGATCATCCACGTTCGGGCGCCGATAGCGACTCGTTCCGCGACCTGTTGCAGGACGTTCAGCCGGTCGTGTTTATTGGCCCTTACGAACATCACTCGAATGAAATTTCCTGGCGGCAGTCTTTGGCAACGACCGTTGAGGTTCGGCTGGATGCGACGGGCAACATCGATTTAGCGCATCTGGAAGAGCTGCTAAAAGATCCGAGCTACAAGGACAGGCAACGCATAGGCTCGTTCTCCGCGGCATCCAATGTGACGGGAATGCGTTCGGACGTTCACAAGATCGCCGGCCTGCTCCACAAATACGGCGCGATCGCATGCTTCGACTTTGCAGCATGCGCGCCCTATGTCGACATGGACATGAACCCGGTCGCGAAAGATGCTGACGATGACCCGAGTATCGATGCCATTTTTATATCGCCGCACAAATTCCTGGGCGGACCAGGGTCGAGCGGAGTGCTGGTCTTCAACGAGCGTATCTACAATAGTGAATTGCCACCCAGCGTGAGTGCCGGCGGTACCGTCGACTACGTTGGCCCCAAAGATCAGGATTTCATCAGCCGTATCGAGGAGCGTGAGAAGGCCGGCACACCGGGTGTGTTGCAGACACTCAAGGCGGGACTGGTATTCCAGATCAAGGATGAAGTCGGCGTCGACGTCATCAATGGGCGAGAACACGAGTTGACTGATCGCGCCATGAGGAGCTGGAGTGAAAGCGAATCCATAGAAGTGCTCGGCAATCCCGATCCGAGTAGCCGCGTCGGAATTATCTCGTTCAACATAAAGGATGGCGCTGGAAAATACCTGCACCACAAGTTCATTACAGCGCTCCTAAATGATCTTTTCGGTATTCAGTCACGCGCTGGCTGTTCCTGTGCCGGACCGTACGGCCATCGGCTGTTGGGTATTGACGAGGACACTTCGGAACGCTATCGATTCGCCGTACAACAAGGTCATTGCGGTCTGAAACCGGGCTGGTGCCGGATCGGGTTGCACTGGGTTATGGACGATGCAGAAGCCAACTTCGTTATCGATGCCGTGCATTTCCTGGCGAAGAACGGCGGCTTGTTTCTCAATCTCTATAATTTTGATCTCGGAACTGGCGCCTGGAAACATAAATACTCCTCGGCCGAGCTGCCGAATTTCTCTCTCGGTGAGGCCCTGAGTATCGACGAAGGCGAGCCTGCGATCTTGTCGTTAGCGTTACGCCGACAACTCTACAATCACTACATGACGGAAGCACAACGCATCGCGGACCGCCTCAGAAACGAACCGGTGGTCGAGTGCACATCAGTGGACGGCGAGTTCAGCGATTTGCAGTTCTTTGCGTTGCCGGCAGACAAACAGCAACAGCACTAGTCGGTTGTTTTGTTCCACGCCGGCAGCAGCCCGCTGATCCCGGCGCCCAGCACGACCAGCGCAAAAGATGCGATGTCCAGAAACGGCAGCGGCGAACTGCCGAATCCTATCAGGGCAAGCACGGCAACTCCCAAGCAGATGAGTATCGAGCCAGCAACCAGCCTTGCCGCAGACGGTACCGCCGCGCCAGCAGGGCGGGCACGTCTTTCCAGCGGCCCCAATGCGAGTGCGACGGGTAACAAAAACATGTACAGAACGCCTATCCAGATCGGTCGTGTCAGCCACCAATCAAGACTGGCGGGTTCCACTCCGAGTCCGAAGCCACCGGCGAGATAAAGTACCGAGATGAGAATGACCATGACAGTCAGGTGCCATAAATAGAGCGTCATGATCATGCTGTTGATCAACACGGTCGCCGCCCAGATTCGAACGCTGGCGAGCACGCGTCGCATTGGTGCCTCGATCGATAGAAGCAGACCGAATTGTGCGATGCCGAGTGCAAGCAACGTGATTTTCGGCGGCAGCGTATTGCTTAAGTGCTCGTCCGGCGAGCCGACCATTGCGAACGGATAGGGACCCTTGAAGATAAGCAACGCCAAAGCAAGCAGTCCGAGCGCTGAGTAGGTCAGAAGGCGAGCGGGGCTGCCCATGCGGCCGTCGCGCCAGGCGTACCCGAGATGGTGCACCGCGAGCCAGACCCACAGATAGTTGCTCCACCCCAACCACTTCTGGTCCGCAGCAAAAAAGGCGACATCAACGAGTGCACCGACAATCACAAAAGCCCAGAAAGAAGCGAAGCCCCAACGTTGCCAGGCAATGTAGGTGGCCGGCGCCAACACGACAACGATGGTGTAGATGGCGAGAAACCATATCGGAATCAGCGAGGCTCGCGACGCCAGCCGCAGCACGTCGCCCGTGACACCTGCAAAGTGCAGTATTGCGGCCAGCAGCGCCCACGCGATGAGCAATAACAGCAAGGGCGATACCAGTCGATTGAGCCGCGACACCAACCAGCCCGCGCAGTCGATACCGCGTCGGCGAGCGCTCTCCAGTGAGACGGCATTGGCGTAGCCGCCCACGATGAAGAATATTGGCATGACCTGGAATACCCACGTTAACCACTGTGTTTTGGGCCGTAGCTCCAGCAGGTCACCGGGTATGAGCGCCCCATCCTTATAATAGAGTGCGACGATCAGCCAGTGGCCAGTGACGACCATCAGGATCGAGACGGCCCGCAGAAAATCGACGTAGCGGTTGCGCTCCTCGGGCGTCTTGGCGGCCATCTCGACGGCCTGGGACCAGATACTCATGCGGGCCAGTCTCCTGCAGTATTCATGGCGCTTTTCTACGGCGCCTGCCGGTGTGGCTTCGGCCTCCGCCTTGTGCTTCGCCAATGGCTGGCTCGGGCGGTGGCGGCAACTCGGGGAGGCTCGTCTGTTCATTGAGACCCGCGATGACCAGTTCCCTCATGGCCATCTCGATTTCCGGATCGGTCTCGATCGGCGTATAGGTGGCAAGTCGCTGTTCGACTTCGTCGCAGGCGCGCTCATAAAGGTCCTTGGAGCCGGCCTTTTGCCAGTTCTCGTGATTCTCGCGATCGGTGACAGGACCTGTCATATAGAGTTCCCGCGGCCAGTGCTTGAGTGTATGGGATGAGGTAATCAGGTCATCTTCGCGCAGGAGTTCGGCGACGAGGTCGGTCGCGGGCAAGTCGTCGAGGACCTGGATCTCACGCACGAAATGCAAGGCCTGGCCGCAGACTTCGTTATCGAAAACCAGTTTTGGAAAGCTGAACGTGAGCACAAAATCGAGCATCCCCGGGCCAGATACGGAATTGACGCCGGCGATTGCTGCCAGCAATGCGCTGCTGAAACTTTCACCACCAGCCTGGGCATCGAGAAACTTGCTATCGCTCAAAGCCATGTAGGCCTGGGTTGGCAGGCCGAGCGATTTGGCAATAGCGACATAGGCCACGTTGAGTCGCTGAGCTTCGATCGCAGCCATGGGTGCGCTCGCAGATTTCATGTGAAATGTCGCTGGCGCTCCGCCGAATAGCACGGGCGCACCGGGTCGGATGATCTGCGCCATCGTCAACCCGCTTAGAACATCGACGCAGTGAAAAACCAGAGCGCCAACCAGTGTCACCGGTGCGATAAGGCCCATCAACGTCACTGGCACGATTTCAATTGGTATGCCTGCTTCGACACAATCGAGCAGGTTCTGGCAGGAGTCGTCGCCGTAGCGAAATTTGCCGGTTGGTGTGATCGTAAAAATCGTCATCGGTTTCGCGACCAGGTCCGCGCGATCGCTACGAAACAGCTGCAGCATTGCCGCCATGCGCGGGACGCCATGCTCTGTGAATGCGCCCGACACGACGGGTTTTTTCGAGGTGATCAACGTCATGTAAAGACGCCACGCATCGGAGGCCTGCGGCTCAATGTCCTTGTTCGTAGAAAACGCGGTCGCGAGATAAGCGATGTTCTCGAGTCCGTCGCACAGGCGGGCGTATTCGATATAGTCTGTCGAGTCGGCCAGGCGAGTCTCTCCGCTCCTGTGGTCGAGAATATTCAGCCCGCTCGAAGCCGGCACGTAATGCACGTTGTTGCCGCCAATCTCGGCGTGAACGTTGCCGTCACGATCAAAGAGCGTGAAGGATTTTGGCGTATCCGAGATCGCCCTATCGACCACATCAGGAGGAAACAGGATGCGCCTGCCACTGGTGTCGGTTTTCAAGCCGTGATCGAGCAGCCGTTTATTCAGCTCCGACCCACAGACTTCCACTCCAACCTCGGCCATGAGGCGTTTCGCATCCTCGAGAATCCTGCTTATGAGTTCGTCGCCAAGTGTTTGAAGTATTGGTCGCATGTTCCTGTTCCTGTTCCCGTGCATTAGCTCACGATTTCCTCGGAATGAACCATCACCGAAGAGGGTAGTGGCCGAATTCTTCCACGGCATCAACCATGGCCAGGACGTTCTCGGGCGGAACGTCATTCATCACGGTGTGTACGGCGCCGACCATGTAGCCGCCACCCGGACCGAGTATTCCCATCACCCGCCGCACTTCCTGACGGACTTCCTCAGGGCTACCAAGAGGCAGGATTTCTTGTGAGTCGATGCCGCCGCAAAAGACGATATTTTTTCCGAATCGATTCTTGAGTGAAGCGAGGTCAGACATCGACCCCGCCGACGTTTGAATGGGATTCAGTATGTCGACGCCGATTTCAATGAAGTCCTCGATCAATGGCGCGACGTCACCGTCAGAATGAAAGAAGACCTTGGCATTCGTCCGGGCCTTGATGAAGCTGATGAAATCTGCGTGAATCGGCTTGAGGATTTCACGATACATTTTCGGTGAAATCATCAGACTTTTTTCGGTTCCAAGATCGTCACCGATCTTGATGACGTCGACGTAGTCGCCCAACTCTTCCAGAAAGCGCCCCATCAACTGTTTGCAGTAGCCAGCAATTCTCTCCAGCAAGGCGCGTGCGAAGTCAGGATCCACTGCCATGTTCAGCAGGAAGGTCTCCAGGCCCTGCATCGCGTGAGCACGCTCGAAGGGAAACAGTAGCCAGGGCGTCGCCATGATCGCAAATTGTTTCTCGTCGGCCAGGCGTCTGGCCGTTGCACGCACATGCGCAATACGGGTGGAATCGAGCATGTCGGGCCAACCCTGATAAGCGTCCAGGTCTTCAATAGTCCGCGCGTCCGGCAGAGGGTGGACGCCGGGATACCAATGCCCCGGTTTGACTTCGGACTGTCCGCCGCCCCAGGAATCAATACAATCGCTGTGAGGCTCACGCTCTCGATTGCGCTTTCGTGTTTCTTCAGGCTCCAGGTCCAGCACTCCACGAACATCACTGTGCAGTCGACGCATCGTTTCTTCGTCAATTGCCGCCGTACCCAGTTCAGGCCAGTCATAAAGGTACTCGTCCGGAGCCTGGACACCGATGATGTCCTTAATCCCCCTGTACGGCTTCATTTTGATCCCGGTGGCATTGCTGACCCCGATCACCAGTGGCACGCGATCGGGTTGTTCGTGATGGATCGTGGTCAGCACACGCTCCCGGGACGTCATCGGCATCTCTCATCTCCTCGAAAGTAGCCTGAACTGGCTGGGGTCTTTCGTTGTAAACGGTTTAAAGGAGGACACCCAATACAGTTTATCCAACGCATCCGGTCTCACCAATCGGCAGATCTACGCATGCAGCCGGGCATCGAACACGCGATATTGACTTCGAATGCATAACTACAAACGTTATTAGGAGGTAAAATAATAAATACCGTTTTATTTCAGTAAGATATAAACTAGAAAAGATTGCATTCGAAGTACATTTATATTATTATAATTCGAATTCATGTGTTGGTTTTCTGTCGACTCTACGGTCGCGATACAACACGCCAATGGTGAAATAAGTGTTTGATTCTTTTAGTCAAGTTAGAAGCAACCCAGTTTCAGATCAGGATTTCATCGAGCTCGCCGACATGCGACTACAGGCAATTCGAAGCTTACTCAGGAATAGCTCCATCGAATTGAGCACGAACGGCGAGGAAGCGATCAGGGGCGCGTCTCAAATCCTGCCGCCCGGTATGGGCGCTTATGTTCCCAAGATGCCCAGGGAAACGCTCTCGGACAAACTGATGCAGATCGGGCTGCTCCGCAAATACGGGCTCAATCCGATACCCCATATCGTTGCCAGACAGCTGTCTTCAGAAGAAGAGCTAAGCACCTTCCTGGCTGATGCCGTGCGCATAGGCAGTGTTCACCGGGCACTTGTTATCGGCGGCGACGATAAAGTGTCCCGGGGTCCGTTTCAGGACAGCGCGGCGGTTCTTGCGAGCGGAATGTTGACAGACTTCGGTATTCGCACGGTTGACGTCGCCGGTTACCCTGATGGGCATGCTGAGATTTCGTCAGATATTTTACTCGCCGATCTCAAATCAAAAGTCGTGCTCGCGAATAATCAGGGTTTCGACCTGAACGTCGTTACCCAGTTTTCATTCGACCCCGACAACATCATCGCTTATTGTGCTGATCTCGCGATGACGGTGCCCGAAGTGCCGGTGTACGCCGGGCTGGTGGGGCCGACCAGTCTCACGAAGTTGTTACGATTCGCGAAAATCTGCGGCGTAAGCACGTCGATCCGCGCGGCGAACAAGCTCGGTATAAACGCATTGAAACTGGCGACGCACGCGAGCCCGGACAAGCAGTTTGAAATTCTCGCACAACACAAGGATGCGAATGAAGCTGGCAACCTTGCCGGCATACATCTGTTCAGCTTTGGTGGATTTGTCGATTCATCGCAGTGGCTTGACGACAAAGCTCGCAGCGCTGGTGTGGGTTCATAAGTTCTGCAGCCGCTCGTAGTCCTCATCGGTCACGGTTTTGTATCCGGGCGTTGGATAGGCCTGGAATCCCCGGCCGCCGTCGATGTAGATGGATTGGCCGAAAACGAAGTTGGAGTCCTCGCTCGCCAGGAATACGGCCAGTTGCCCACACTCTTGTGGCGTGCCGATGCGTCCCAGCGGCGTGCGTGAAAGTATGGTGTCCATGAGTTCCTTATCAGAACCCACCCTGCGCATCAGATCGGTCTCGATGGGGCCCGGTGCAATCGCGTTGACCTTGATATTGTGAGGCGCGAGCGCGACCGCCTGTACCTTGGTTAGCTGCTGAATGCCGCCCTTGGACACGGTGTAGACAAACTGGGAGTCGAGAGCCAGGTAGGCGTTCACTGAGGACATATTGATAAGGGCGCCGCCATCGCCCTGGTCGACCATTTGTCGCGCCGCTTTTTGACCGCCAAAGAACATGCCTTTGAGGTTCACGTCCATGATTCGGTCATATTGCGCCGGCGTGATGTCGAGAAAATGCGTCTTATTAGGGTCGTTTATCCCAGCATTCGCCACGTAAATATCCAGTCGGCCGAATCGATCGACGGTTTGCCCGATGATGTTGTCGAGATCGGCAAGTTTGGCCACATCGCATTTGACGAACAGGCACTCACCACCGGCCGCTCCGATTTCCTCCACAGCCGCCTGACCGTTCTTCTCAGTCGAACCCCCGACCACTACTTTGGCGCCTTCGCGAACGTACTCCATTGCGATGCCTAGCCCGATTCCTTTGGTGCCACCGGCAATGATCGCTACCTTGTCTTTGAGTTTCATGTGCTGTCACCCGTCGCCGTAGGCATCGCGGAATTCGGCCACCTTGTCTTTACCCGTGTTCAGAAGTGCCGCACCGTCCTGCATTACGATCAACCACTGATAGCCTTTATCAAAACAGTCTCTGGCCTTGTCCCAGGTGGCGGTCACGGTGCCGAGGAATTTGTCCGATGCGAGTACTTTTTCCTCGATGATGGCAATTTGTTGTTGCGCGTCGGGGTGCCCGGGGTTGCCGAGGTGACCCACGCTGCTGGCGAGGTCCATGGGACCGATGAATACGCCATCGAGGTCTTGTACGCGCAGAATCTCGTCGAGATTCTCAACAGCCTCAGTGGTCTCCACCGCAACCATGACGATGGTCTCGGCGTTAGCCGACGTAGAATAGGGCATTGTGTTGCCCGTGTAACCCGCGGCACGCGGGCTTCCCGCGACACCGCGAACACCCTTCGGTGGGTATTTGCAGGCTGCAACCGCGGCTTCGGCTTCCTCGCGCGTATTGACGTACGGTATAAGCACGCCCATTACGCCGGTATCGAGGATTCGCTTGATCGCGACTTCGTCGTTCCAGGGCGCGCGCGCGAATGGGACGACGTCGGAGCCGTTCATGGCCTGCAACTGAGCCTGCAGGTTGGCGAAATCGCCGGGAGCATGTTCAAGGTCGACGATCAACCAGTCGAAACCACAGTGGCTCATTATTTCGGCCGCGACAGGGCTTAGCGTCTGCAGAAAACCGCCAATTGTCTTCTCGCCGTTCTTCAGTTTCTTCTTAACGATGTTTTGCATTTGCGTGTGTCAGCCTGTGTTCGTTTTTTTGCGGCGTGAAGTAAGAAGGGCGGCTCTCAACGAAAGTCTTCAGAGCGGCCGGGTCGTTACCGAACTCGCGGGCTTTCTCGAACAATGTCACAACGTTTTCTGGCGGAATGTCATGACCAATGTTATGGCAGGGCGCAAGAATATAGCCGCCGTTTCTGCCGAGGTCATAAACACGCCGCGCGATTTCCAGTTCGAGTTCTTCTGTGCTTGCGTTGGGTAGCATTTGTTGCACGTCGATTGCGCCATGGAATGACAAGCGGTCGCCAAACGCTTCCTTTAGCGCATAGGTGTCTTCGAGCCCGCTGACCGAAGTCTGCACCGGGTTGAGGATGTCGACATTCATTTCCAGGAAGTCATCGACCAGCGGCAGTACTGCACCGTCCGTGTGGAACATGAGTTTGACATCGGCACAGCTCTTGATGTGGTCATGTAGTTCTTTCATTCGCGGTTTGAGCATTTCGCGAAACAACTTCGGAGAGATCAATAGTGAGCTTTGTGAACCCAGATCGTCAGTTACGTACGCGAGTTGCACGTAGGGGCCGACTTCTTCCATGTATCGACTCCACATCTCTTTAAGCGTTTTCAGGATGCGATCCATTAGTGCTTCTGCGAAACCCTTGTCAATGACGAGGTCCATGAAGAACTGGTCATAGCCCCGCATCTGCAAAGCATTCATTAGCATCCCGGCCTTAATGGCATCGGCGCCGATCACGAAATCCGTATTCTCGTAAAGGTATTTCGCCTTCTCGCACAGGCCTTTGAACTGCTCGGGATCATTCGGGTCTGGCCATTGAAAATCGTCGATAGTCGCCAGCGTCGCCTGCCGCATCGGCGCACCGTCGACGACACAATGATCCCAGTCCTCCGTCGCCTTGTAGGGCACGCCCCACATATCGATGTAACCGGGCACGTCCTCGCGCTCCGTGACCTGCACCCAGTTGGGCACGATCCAGCGAAAGTCGATGTCGAAGCGCTGCAGCAAGGACTCATCGGGCACGACTGTCTGTGCCATGCGATCCAGGATCAGGTTCTCGTTCGCCATGCTGTCGTCGCCGAGATATTCCTTGAGCTTGACGTAGGCGCGACGGTGAATAGAACCGATATGTTTCCCCATATCGAGGAGGAGACGGTCAGGCTGCTCGCGATTCATTGCAGCGTGGAAGCACTCTCTTGGGGTCATCATTTATTCATTGCCTCACAATAATCAGTAACTAGAAGTTCTGGTCCATTACCACCGGTTCGACATCGAGCATGTCGCACAGGCACACGAGTTCGCGCACCCAGGAGCCGGCGACGCCGGAAATGTGGTTCGAACCGAATTCGTTTACGAAACGATCGAGGTTGGCATCGACCTGCACGAATGCGGTCGGTAACTGGTGCTTGCCGCGCGCTTCGATGAAAGCGGCACTGTCATCGGCACCTAGGCGGATGACGTCGCCTGGGATGATGGCCATGCGGTACTGTCCGGCGACACGATAGAGTCGGGCCAGGGTGATAGGGCCCGGTGCAGCCGTGAAATACGTAATTGCACCGCCACCGGGACGGACCGACGGACGTAGCTCGACGTGTTTCAGATTGTCTTTGGCGGTGTCCGAACGGCCTGCGAACCAGGAACACATGCCACCGCAATTCGGCAAGTACAGAATCCTCTTGTCCGCATCCATGTGGCTGACGTCGGCAAACAACGTCGAGCTTCCACCGGACACTTCCTTTAGAATTTCCATGCTCAAGGCGCCGTCGCCATCGGCTTCACAGGACATTGAGCACGGTTGTTTCTCGCCCTCACCGTCGTAGGGACCGGGCATCAACGCCGCGGAAATACATTGCGGGACATAATGGTCCGACAACTCAGTCATGCACTTGACGGAAATGAAGTCGAGGCCCTTCTCGGCATTGATGTCTTTGTTGGCGAGGTAGCAGCGAACCTGGAACTGTAGTTTTTCCTCAGTGAGTTTGTCATCGTCGAACGCGATCGAGGCGAACTGTTCGGACATCCAATCCATGGTTTGATCGACGCGATCCGAATCAATAAGCTCCGCCCGGCGAACGATTTCCAGCTGGTCGATGTGATCGACATCCACTCCGAACTGCGATCGCCATTGCATCGGATCGAAGGTGCCGGTATCGATGCCGAGCGACCGGCCGCCATACAGGCCCATGACCCGACCGCGCAGCCGCGCCTTGGCCGAGGCAGCGCGGAAGTAGGGCAGTAGTTTCTGTTCGAACACGGCAGCGCCGAAATCGTCTCGCACCCTGATGTGATCGACACCAATCTGAGACAGCGTACCGGCCACGCCGAACAGGCCAACCATGCCGTGTGTTGCCGCGCTCTTACTGGTCATCGTCACGGTGGGCAGGTTCAGGCCCTGCACCGCGCGGACCACGATGTTCGGTGTGGCCCAGCAGGGCAGGTGCACGAACAGTGCTTCCGCACCGGCCGCCTTTAGCTCCTTTACCTGCTGGTCGACAATCTGCTTCGAGCGTGCGACATCGTCAAAAGCAATGACTTCGATCGGCAGCGTGCGGAGATATTCCACGGCCTCCTTGTGCCGCGGCTCGGTGAGGCCACCGAAGTACCCCTCCCACATGTAGTCACGCTCATCACCGAAGGTCATCAGCGCAACTTTGGGTCTTGCCATTGGCGCCGTGGTCATGGAGTTCCCTGTTTCAGGCCGTCTGCGGCTTCGTGCCAACCGGGTACTGCTCCATGATTTCCTGGACCAGCAGACTGACGTGATCGACGAGCCGCGTAACGATGATTTCACCCTTTTCGAGGGTGGCTTTGGTCGGGTCGCCGACGACACCATTGGCGCCTTCGAGCATCTCGAGCTTCTCTGGCTTCGCAAACGTGCCTTCGAAGTGATACATCTGGCCCGGTTTCGGCATCACGCCCGGCGCGATTTTCCACTTGGGATCGATCAGCC